>Ga0302319_10000051_pt1 | contig 206781 bp, 155 predicted proteins | sample Bog_T0_2_FD_203319 | JGI IMG/M metagenome (GOLD analysis project Ga0302319, IMG submission 203319) | Peat permafrost microbial communities from Stordalen Mire near Abisko, Sweden - Bog_T0_2 | ecosystem: Environmental > Terrestrial > Soil > Wetlands > Peat | place: Sweden: Abisko, Stordalen... | reverse complement strand
GTGTCAGCCTGTGGAGAGGAAGGCTCTGGCGGTCGGCGCAAAGCCGGTCGTGAAACCAGCCTCGAAGAAGCAGGAACCGAACGCCGTTTATCTCTTGGGATAAATGGGTAGGTTTCGGAGAACGGCTGCGCGAATCCGGCCGCGGCGGTTCCGGAAACTGTTTTGCCACCCGTCGTCAGGCGACTGATGAACCTGATGAAGACGCCTTCGACTCCTACCGGCTCAGCCAATCCAGCGGGATGGCCAGTCCGCTGGCCCATCCGCGATTCTGTTCGATCGCCCGGGCCAGCCGGGCGGTATCGACACCCAGGCCGCGGGAGGCGCTGCGGTCGTCGTTCTCGACTTCGTTGACGATCACCGTAACCGGATGACAGGCGGACGAGGCCGGCGCCGGATCGGGAATCCGCGGGTTGGCCTGGACATACTCGAACAACCGCAGGTCCTGCTCGTTGCGCGCCTCGATTTCGGCCCGCCATGGCGTGGCGTCCAACCGGTAGGCCGGGATGGTGGTATTGACCCGGTCCATCAGAATATTGGGCAGCCGGTAATAGCTGAGATACAGCCCGATCAGGCGTGACACCTCCTGATTGGTGGCGAACGAATGAAACTCCCGATCCAGGGTTTCGATCACCTGCCGGTACAGGCCCGGCGGCACCGGCTGGTCGAACCGGTTGTAACCGGCAAGCTGCTTGACGCTGCGGTTACAGTTGCTCTCGTCCCGCAGCATCGCCTCGAAACCCGAGGCCGATACCGGCCGCTGCCGGCGCATGCCGTTGTAGGTATAGTCCGACCGCACCCGTCCGAACGGATCGCGCAGGATGGTGGTCAGCAGGAACTGCTGACGAAACCGGCGGTGCAGACCAAAGCCGCCATGGGACACCAGCAGCGCGTAACCGTCCTGATAGCACCGGCGATGGGGCGGCGCCTCGTCGAAACGCTCGACCTTGCGGTCGGAACCCAGCGCCCCCAGCCGGTCGGCGCGCTTGTTGACGAAGTCATGGGCGGCCGACAGCGCGATGACGAAGCTCAGGCCGCCGGTCTTGGGGACATGGTAAAAGAACAGCGGCCGATAGGGTGGGTCGGGCCGGTCGATCCGGCTTTCGACGCAGACGGTGCGGTCGGGCGCGGTGAAGAGGGCTTCGAGCATCGCCGTGTCTCCTGTTGACCCGCGGCCTCATGCTTTCCAGGAGTGTTGCCCCTGGACTCCACTGGGGCCGACGGCCCCAGTGGAGTCCAGGGGCAACGCTGGGGCCGACGGCCCCAGACCCCGGTAATGGGTTCCAAGGGGGCACCCCTTGGTGGGGTCCAGGGCCGCGTCACAGCCAGCGGATGAAGTCGTTCAGGTCTGCCGCGGGGCCAGGCCCGGCCGGTGGCCGGCCTGGCGTGCCGAGATAGAGGAAACCGACGATCTGGTCGTCCGGCCCCAGGTCCAGGGCGGTATGCACGCCGCGATCGAACATCGGCCACCCGGACCGCCAGATGCCGCCGAAGCCCTGGGCCACCGCGGCCATCTGCATGGCCATCACCGCGCAGCCGGCGCTCAACTGTTGCTCGAAACGGCCGGCGACCGAGCTCGGGCGCCAGCGGGCGGCCACCACCACCACCAGCGGTGCCCGGTGGGGCATGCGCCGCGCGCGCTCGACGATGTCGGGCGGCTTGCCGGCCTCCAGGGCGGCGCGCTCCAGCAGCAGACCCAGGCGGTCGAGGCCGTCGCCGCAGGCCAGAAAGAACTGGTACGGGCGCAACCTTTGAAAGTCGGGAACCCGCAGCCCGGCCTGCAGAATGGCGGCCAGCGCCTCGCCTTCGGGTGCCGGCGCCTGCAGGGCCGCGCAGGAGCGACGCTCCAGCAACAAAGTCAGCGCGTCCATCGGCTCAACCCTGTCCTGCGCCGGCCGGTCCGGCCGGTCCGGTCGGGATACGGTCGGGACCGGGAGACCCGGCGGTCACGGCACCCGCGATCACGGTACCCATGGACGGGACTCCTGGCCGGGGCGTGGCGCCTGACGGCGCAGGCTGTATTCCATCACATGGCCGAGCACGTCGGCCTGGCTCAGTCCCCACCGGGAGGCGGCAAGGCAGATGGCGCCGCTGCGGCCGATATGGCAGCAGAGGTTGAATTCCAGAAAGACCCGCCGGCCGCTTTGGGGATCGAAGCGGTAATCGAGGCGGAAATAGTCCATGGGACCGGCGGCCCGCCATAACGCCGCGACGTCGTCACGCAACGCGGTCGCGAGGTCGCCGGCCTCGAACATGGCATAGCCCAGCGGGTCGTCGCGCTTGAGGTCCTCGGTGATGATGCCGCCCACCCGATCGGAACGCGGCTGGACCACCCCCAGCATGATCGGTTCCCGGCCGCCGAGAACCGGCACGGTCAGGTCGAGGCCGGGAACGTAAGCCTCGACCAGCACCGACAGCCCGCGGGCCAGCAGGCCGCCGGCCACCCGGGCGGCACCGGCCCAGTCCTCCTGAATCGACTCGGCGCTGATCCCTTCCGAGGCCGCGCCGAAGCGGTTCTTGATGAAATACGGACCGGGGAAGGCCGGCGCCTGCGCCAGCGCCTCGGTGGAGGCGTACACCGCGCCGTCGGCCACCGGCAGCCCCACAGCCCTGGCGGTCAGCTTGGACAGCCATTTGTCCTCGGCCAGGGCGCGGATGTTGGGTCCCGCACCCACACAGGGCAGCCGCAGGAACGTACACAGGGAGGCGATGAAAATCTCGGGGTTGTCGATGGGCATCCGGTTGTACAGGGAAAACACCAGATCGACGCTGCCCGCGGCGTCCAGCAGGGTCCGGCAGCGGTCGGTGGTCCGCACGTCATAGCCCAGCGCCGTCAGAACCTGCCAGACCCGGTGGTAATAGGCGGGATAGCCGCCGTCGCCGGGAAAGGCGCGGCAGGCATGGTCCGGCGCCTCCGGCGCATGGCGGGCGACGAACAGGATACGGGTGGACGACGCCCGTTGCGGGCGAAGCAGCATGTCCGAATGCGGGCGGAGCAGCAAGTCCGAATGCGGGCGAAGCAGCATGTCCGAATGCGGGCGGGGCAACAAGTCCGAAACGGCTGACGAAACCATCCGTGGAACTCTCCTGGGGCAGGATTCGACCGTAACCGGCAGCGCCTGCCGACACGCTCTCCCCTCAAGGGTCAGCAAAAGCCGCGCCAACGGCAGGAACCGGCGGCGACCGCGGTTCCATCGCCGGGATCGTACCCGGATGTGCTGCGTCACGGCAACGATGTACGCTCCGGTGCGATTCCGGAAGTGCCGGGGTGCGCCGCCGACTCCGGGGCCGGCCGTGCGGGCATTCGGGAGGCAAGGCCGGTCCGCCGGTCTCCCAGGTAATTGTCCGATCGAAAGCTGCCGAACCAAGTGTTCGACCAAAAATTCAGAAATCCGACCCGGCTGGAACCGGTTACCCTTGACCCTTGCCGGCCGGCGATTACATGCTGGCGAGGAGCGGTCGGTCAGGAATTGGCCGGAAGGTCAGGGCGGCCGCAACAAGCGGTAAGGGCAGAACTTCGTTTGCAACCGGTCATTACCGTTCCTGATCCATCGTTTTTTTCGGAGACCCCAATGAAGCTCAGCGCCAGAAATATCGTCAAGGGCAAAGTTGTCGAGATTGCCAAGGGACCGGCAAGCACCAAGGTCAAGATCGACGTCGGCCACGGTGTGGTGCTGACCTCTTCGGTCACGACCGAAGCGGCCGAAGATCTCGCCCTGGCCGTGGGCGACGCGGTGTCGGCGATCATCAAGTCGAGCGACGTGATTATCGGCAAGTAAGCGAGGACCGGGCGGCCCTTTGAGGCCATGACGTGAATGAGGTCAAGGAGGCGGGCCTCCTTCACGGGTGCAGGGCAGAGCCCTGCAAAATCAAGGCAAGTGCACTATCCTGGTGCATATGGGGCTTCGCTCCATATGCACCAGATTACGATTGAGTCGGCGAAGTGAAAGGGTTTTTGTGGGCTCTGCCCACACCCGCAAAGGGCCGGTCGGCCCTTTGAACCCTTGACGTGAATGAGGTCAAGGAGGTGAGCCTCCTTGCGGGTGCAGGGCAGAGCCCCGCAAAATCAAGACAATAGTGATATCCTGGCGCCTATGGGGCTTCGCCCCCAACTCCCGACCGGGGCTTCGCCCCCAACTCCCGACCGGGGCTTCGCCCTGGACCCAACCTTGGGCCGATGGGCCGGACGCCCGCGGCGTTGAAGGGCTGCGAGCCCCTGTGCTATGCCTTGCCGTCACAGGTCGGAACGGGTACGCCTCCCGGATCGGGGAGAGCGGCCGGCATCGGCCGTGGCCGGGCCAGGAATGGGGTTGAGGATCGTTTGGTTCAGATCAGAACAGACTCGTCACGGGGGCCGGCCTTTCGCTTGAGTCCGCTCGAGGTCTTCGTCGTCGGCTGGCGGCACCGCAGCCTGATCGATCGGCTGACCCGGCGTGAAATCGCCGCCAAGTATCGGGGTGCGATCCTCGGTCCGCTGTGGTCGTTGCTGACCCCGCTGATGATGCTGGCGGTTTATACGTTTTTGTTTTCGGTGGTATTCCAGTCCCGTTGGGGCACCGGTAGCAGCGGTCATGGTGAATTCGCCCTGCTGTTCTTTTCCGGTATGATCATTTTCACGATTTTCTCGGAGCCGGTAATGCGGGCGCCGACCCTGATGCTGGAAAACGTGTCCTATATCAAAAAGGTCGTGTTTCCCCTGGAGATTTTGCCCTGGACCTGCCTGGGCGTCGCGTTGTTCAACGGCGCGGTCAGTTTCCTGGTGCTGGCGGTCTTCTATCTCCTGGTGTTCGGACTGCCGCCGGTGACGGCGCTGCTGCTGCCGCTGGTGCTGCTGCCGCTGGGTCTGGCGACGCTGGGCGTCACCTGGTTCCTGGCGTCGGTGGGGGTGTTTTTGCGGGACGTCCGCCAACTGGTCGGGGCCGTCACCACCGCCCTGATGTTCCTGAGCCCGATCTTTTACCCGGTCACCGCGGTTCCCGACTCTTACCGCTGGCTGCTCTATCTCAACCCGCTGACCATCACGCTCGAAGCCTCCAAGGACGTGCTGTTCTGGGGCCGGGTTCCCGATCCCGGCTCGTGGGCGGGTGACCTGCTGGCGGGCTGGCTGATCGCCTGGGCGGGCTATGTCTGGTTCATGAAGACGCGGAAGGCGTTTGCCGATGTCGTCTGATCTTGCGATTCAGGCCCGGGGTCTCGGCAAGGCTTACGCCATCTACCGCCGGCCCGAAGACCGTCTGAAGCAGATGCTGTGGCGCCGCCGCCGCCGTTTTTATGACGAATACTGGGCGCTGCGCGACGTGAACCTGGAGGTGCGCCGGGGCGAGACCATCGGGCTGGTCGGCCGCAACGGTGCCGGCAAGTCCACCTTCCTGCAACTGATCTGCGGCACCCTCACCCCGACCTGCGGCGAGCTGACGGTCAACGGCCGGATTGCCGCGCTGCTGGAACTGGGCGCCGGATTCAACCCGGAATTCACCGGTCGGGAAAACGTCCATCTGGCCGCCTCGATCCTGGGCCTCGCCCCGGAACAGATCGACCAGCGTTTTGCCGCCATCGCCGACTTCGCCGGCATCGGTGACTTCATCGACCAGCCGGTGAAGTTCTATTCCAGCGGCATGTACGCCCGCCTCGCCTTTGCCGTGGCGGCCCATGTGGACGCCGAGATCCTGATCGTGGACGAGATTCTGGCGGTGGGCGACGCCGCCTTTGTCCAGAAATGCATGCGTTATATCCGGGCGTTCAAGGAAACCGGGACGCTGTTCTTCGTGTCCCACGATACCGGCGCCATGCATAACCTGTGCGACCGGGTGGTCTGGCTGGACCGCGGGACGGTGCGGGAAACCGGCACGCCCCGCGATGTCTGCATGAATTATCTGGCGGCGATCGAGAACGAAAAAGAGGGAGGCGAAGCCTTCCAGATCGGCGGCAGCCGCGAGGCGCCGCCGGTCCGGCCCCGGAGCGGGCTCGAACGGGACGAGCGCCACGAGCTGCTCCGGCAATCGGTCCATCGCAACGATATCGAGCTGTTCGAATTCAACGAAAACTCGCCCTGGTTCGGCCAGCAGGGTGCCAGCATCACCCGGGTCTTCTTCACCGACGCCGCGGGCGGCAGGCTCGATGTCCTCGAAGGGGGAGAGGAGGTGGTGCTCAACGTCGCGTGTCTGGCCGGACGCCCGTTGACCAGCCCCATCGTCGGCTTCTATGTCCGGGACCGGCTGGGCCAGAATCTGTTCGGGGACAACACCTATCTCAGCTACCGGCAGGCGCCGTTGCCGGTGGCGGCCGGGGAATCGTTTTTCGCGACCTTTCTGTTTCGCCTGCCCTACCTGCCGACCGGGGATTTCTCGGTCACGGTGGCATTGGCCGAAGGGACGCAGGAAAGTCACGTCCAACAGCACTGGCTGGATGACGCTTTGTTTTTTCGGGTTCACGCGAGCCATGTGGCGCGCGGGCTGATGGGCGTTCCCATGCTTGACATTAAACTGGGCCGGCAGTCCGCCCCGGCTTCGCCCCAGACGCCACCGCCCCGGGCGCCGCGTTAACCAGCCGAGGACAGGATGTCTCTGGAGCCCCTGCACAGGCCGATTCTGTTTTCCGAACCGGACCGGGCGGTGTGGCCGCCGTCGTGGATCGGACACATCCCGTTCGCGTTCTGGATCGTCGAGGCGCTCCGGCCGGAAACTCTGGTCGAACTGGGCACCCACACCGGCAACTCGTTTTCGGCGTTCTGTCAGGCGGTCGGGACGCTGGGCCTGCCGACCCGATGCTTTGCCATCGACACCTGGACCGGCGATCCCCAGGCCGGATACTATGGCGATGCCGTTTACGACGAGCTTGCCCCGTATCTCCAGTCGCAATACCCATCCGCCCGCCTGCTGCGGATGACCTTCGACGAGGCCCTGCCCGACTTTGCCGACGGCAGCGTCGACCTCCTGCATATCGACGGCTTTCATTCCTACGAAGCGGTGCTCCATGACTTCACCACCTGGCTGCCCAAGCTCAGCCGGCGGGGGGTGGTCCTGTTTCACGATGTTACGGTCCGGCTGGAAGGCTACGAGGTCTGGAAGTTCTGGGACGAGGTGAGCCGGCAGTATCCGTCCTTCATCTTTGCCCATTCCAACGGGCTGGGGGTGCTGTTGGTCGGGGCCGAGGTGCCGGCAGCGGTGCGCTGGCTGGTGGACGCGACCGACGGGCGGGAGGAGATCCGGCAGTTTTTCGGGTGTCTCGGCCATCGCCTGGTCTCGGTCTACAATGATCAGGAACAGCGGCGGTTGATCGACCGGCAGCAGCGGTTGATTGAGGACAACGTCAAGACCCACTATCAGGAGACCGAGAACCGGGATCGGGAAATCCACCGGTTGAACGGGGTGGTGGCCACGGCCTCGGAGGACCTGATCGCGCTGGGCCGGATGGTCAATGACCGGGACGCAGAGCTTGCCCGCCAGGATGCCGAAATCCGCGAACTCAACACCGCGGTTCAGACTGTGCGGGCCGAAACCGCGGCGGTGCGCGATGAACTGGCCGGGCGGGAGAGCGAAATCGCCCGGCTCGACTCCGCCCTCGGGCTTGCCCGGAGCCAAATCGCAGCGGTGCATGACCAGCTGGTCGGCCGGGACGCCCTGACCTCGACTCTGAAGGCACCGGCCCCGGTTGCGCGCGGCCTTCGGACCCGGCTGCGCCGGCTGGTGCGGGCCACCGGCCGGCGTCTCCTCGAGGTCCTGCCCGGATCGTTAACGACACGGATCCGATGGCGGTGGCAGGAAGGGGTGATCCGCAGCAGCGGTCTGTTCGATGGCGCCTTCTACCTCGAGACCTGTCCCGAGGCCGCCCTCAGCGGGCTCGACCCGCTGGTCCATTACCTGCGCCACGGCGCCGCCAACCCGGGCGGCCGGCTTCACCCGTTGTTCGACCCGGTCTTCTATCTCGAAAGCTATCCCGAGGTGAGGGCCGCCGGCCTGAATCCGCTGATCCACTATCTGCGCCACGGCGCCGCCGAAGGCCGCCGGCCCCACCCGCTGTTCGATCCGGCCTTTTATCTGGAAAGCCATCCCGAGGTGGGTGCCGCCGGGTTCAATCCGCTGGTCCACTATCTGCGCCACGGCGCCGCCGAAGGCTGCCGGCCCCACCCGCTGTTCGACCCGGCTTTCTATCTGGAAAGCCATCCCGAGGTGGGTGCCGCCGGGCTCAACCCGTTGGTCCATTACCTGCGCCACGGCGCCGCCGAAGGCCGCTGGCCCAATCCGCTGTTCGACCCGGCCTTCTATCTCGAAGGCCATCCCGAGGTGAGGACCGCCGGGCTCAATCCGCTGGTCCATTACCTGCGCTGCGGCGCCGCCGAGGGCCGCCGGCCCCATCCGCTGTTCGACCCGGCCTTTTATCTCGAAAGCTATCCCGAGGTGGGTGCCGCCGGGCTCGACCCGTTGGGCCATTACCTGCGCCACGGCGCCGCCGAACGCCGCTGGCCCAATCCGCTGTTCAACCCGGCCTTCTATCTCGCAGGGTGCCCCGAGGTGGGTGCCGCCGGGCTCAATCCGCTGGTCCATTACCTGCGCCGGGGCGCCGCCGAAGGCCGCCGGCCCCATCCGCTGTTCGACCCGGCCTTCTATCTCGAAAGCTATCCCGAGGTGGGTGCCGCCGGGCTCGACCCGCTGGTCCATTACCTGCGCTGCGGCGCCGCCGAAGGCCGCTGGCCCAACCCGCTGTTCGACCCGGCCTTCTATCTCGAAAGCTATCCCGAGGTGGGTGCCGCCGGGCTCGACCCGCTGGTCCATTACCTGCGCTGCGGCGCCGCCGAGGGCCGCCGGTCCCACCCGCTGTTCGACCCGGCCTTTTATCTCGAAAGCTATCCCGAGGTGGGTGCCGCCGGGCTCGACCCGCTGGTCCATTACCTGTGCCACGGCGCCGCCGAAGGCCGCCGGCCCCACCCGCTGTTCGACCCGGCTTTCTATCTGGAAAGCTGCCCCGAGGTGGGTGCCGCCGGGCTCAATCCGCTGGTCCATTACCTGCGTCAGGGCGCCGCCGAAGGCCGCCGGCCCCACCCGCTGTTCGACCCGGCTTTCTATCTGGAAAGCTGCCCCGAGGTGGGTGCCGCCGGGCTCAATCCGCTGGTCCATTACCTGCGCCGGGGCGCCGCCGAAGGCCGCTGGCCCCACCCGCTGTTCGATCCGGCTTTCTATCTGGAAAGCTGCCCCGAGGTGGATGCCGCCGGGCTCAATCCGCTGGTCCATTACCTGCGTCAGGGCGCCGCCGAAGGCCGCTGGCCCAACCCGCTGTTCGATCCGGCCTTCTATCTCGAAAGCTGTCCCGAGGTGGGTGCCGTTGGGCTCAACCCGCTGATCCACTATCTGCGCCACGGCGCGGCCGAAGGCCGCTGGCCCAATCCGCTGTTCGACCCGGCCTTCTACCTCAAAACCTATCCCGATGTGCAGGCCGCCGGAATGGCGCCGCTGGTTCATTATCTGCGCCACGGCGCGGCCCAGGGCCGCTGGCCCAACCCGCTGTTCGACGGCGTCTTCTACCTCGAAAGCCATCCCGAGGTGGCCGCCGCCGGGCTCAACCCGCTTCATCACTATCTGCGGTATGGCGCGGCGCTCGGTTACCGGACCAATCTGCTGTTCGACCCGGCCTTTTACCTGGAAAGCTATCCCGATGTGAGCGCCGCCGGAATGGCGCCGCTGGTCCATTACCTGCGTCACGGCACCGCCGAAGGCCGGCGGCCCAATCCGCTGTTCGACGGCGCCTGGTACCTCGAGTACTATCCGGAGGTGAAGGCGGCCGGGCTCAACCCGCTCTATCACTATCTCCGCTGGGGCGCCGCCGAGGGGCGCTGGTCGAGCCGGCAGTTCCATGGCGGTTTCTACCTCGAGACCTATCCCGAGGTTGCCGCCGCCGGGCTCAACCCGCTCTGTCACTATCTCGGCCAGGGCGCCGCCGAGGGGCGCCGGACCCGCCGTTCGCGCCGTTGCGACCTGCGGCCGCAGTCCCGGCCGATGCTGCCCGATCCGGCGGCGGCCCCGGCCCTGCTGCCTTTTGCGGTGCCGGCACCGGCACCGGGAAGGGAAACGGCGGTTTCCATCGTGATCCCGGTGAGGACCGGGGGGCTGACCGAGGGGCTGACCTGCCTGTACCGGCTTGGCCGGCGACCGCCGGCCAGGCCGGTACAGGTGATCGCGGTCTTCCCCGAAGGCGACGCCGACACCGCCGGGGCGCTGGCCCGGGTCGACGGTCTGGTTCTGGCACCGGTGCCGGCCGGCACCGCCACCGCCGCGGCCTGCAACCACGGCGCCGGGCGGGCCGACGGGACGCGGCTGGTGTTTCTCTCTCCCGACGTGCTGGTTGAGGCGGGCTGGCTCGACGAACTGGTGTGGTCCCTCGACCGGCTGCCCGAAGCAGGGCTGGTCGGCGCGCTGGTGGTCGGCGCCGACGGCTGGATCGAGGCCGAAGGCGGGACCCTGCGCCGTGACGGCTCGGTCACCCTCGAGGGCCGGGGCTGCGACCCCGCCCTGCCCGAACACGGCCATGCCCGGACCGTCTGCTGGTGCCCGGCCGGGGCGTTGATCATCACCGCCACGCTGTTCCGCCGCCTGGGCGGTTTCGAGACCGCCTGCTGGGCCGCCGCGCGGCCCGAGCTGGCGCTGGCCGTGGCGGTCCGGGTCGCCGGTCTCAAGGTTTACTGCCAGTCCACGGCCCGGGTGGTCCGGCTGCCCGCCGGGGACGCCGCGCCCCGACCGAACACGCTCTGGCCCGCGGCGATCCGGGTCCCGCGCACCGACCCACGATGGGCGGCGCTGCTCGACCGGTCGCCGGCCCCGGCGCTGCCCGAAATCGAACAGGAACGCGCCCTGGGACGTCGGCATCTGCTGGTGATCGACCGGGCGCTGCCGGTGATCGACCGCGAACCGTCCGGCCTTGCCGCCCTGATGCTGCTGTTCTTTGGACTGGGCTACCGCGTGACCTTCGCGACCCCGGCCCTGCCCCGGGACCATGGTCCCGAGGTGCGGGCGCTGGAGCGCCGGGGCATCCATGTGCTGCGGCAGCAGGCCGACATCTCGGTGCTGTCGTTCCTCGGCCGGGACGAGATCGCCATCGATCTGCTGCTGTTCGCCCATCCCGGCGTGGCGGCGCTGTTCCTGCCCGAGATCGCCGAACTGGCCGCGGCCAGAATGCTGGCCGCGGCCGGGCTTGCCACCGACAGCCGGGGCCGGAGGTTGTTCGTGCCCGAGGTGGTGGGGCTGCCGACGGCGTCATCCCGGGTACTCCTGGCCGGCGGCCTGGAACTCCCCGGTCTTGATCTGCCCGAGGCCGGGCGCGACGGCTGGCACCAGGGCCGGGCCGGGCTCGCGCTGCTGCGCGAGATGGTGCTGACCGTGGTCGGCAACGAGACCGAACGCGACGCCCTGCGTCAGGCCGCACCCGACTGCCCGACCCTGGTGATGCCGCCGGTGATCCCGGTCCCCGACGCCGGGGCCGGGGCTCCCACCGGTTTTGCCGGACCTGACATTTCTGTCGGCTTCGCCGACCGGCACGACCTGATCCTGCCCGGGCGTTTCGAGGAGTGGCCCGACGGCGAGGCGGTGGTGGCCTTCGTGCTGGACGAGTGGCCGCAGCTTCGGGCGCGGCTGCCCGGCGCGCGTCTGGTGATCCTGGCCATGGACACCACCGTACCGCCGGTGATCCGGGCCTTGCAGTCGGCGGAAATCCTGGTAAGGGAGGGCCTCGATCAGGCTGGCGCGGTGCTGGCCGGGGCCAGGCTGGCGGTGGCGCCACACCGGTCCTGGTGCGGCTTCCATCCGGCGGTGGCCGCCGTGCTGGCCCGGGGGGTGCCGGCGGTGCTGTCGCCTTCGGTGGCGCGCGGTCTGGGGCTGGCGGTGGACGGGTCCGAACGGGTCGCGGAACCGGGAACGGCCTTCGTCGACCGGGTGGCGGCGGTCTGGGACGATCAGTCGCTGCTCGCCCGGCTTGCGGCGGACGGCGTGCGGCAAGCCACCGCAAGCTGGTCGGCCGGGGCGGTGCGGCAGCGGCTGATCCAGTTGCTGCACCGCGCCAGGCTCACCCCGACCTATGACATGAGCGAACAGATCGCGCGGCAGGCGCTGGCGGCGAAGGGTACACTCGGATGACGGCGTTGGATATCCTGGTCTTCCCGGTTATCGACTGGCATTTCCGCTTTCAGCGGCCGCAGCAGCTGGCCACCGAACTGGCCCGTCAGGGTCACCGGGTCTTCTATTTCAAGACCGAGTTCACCCCGGCCGGGGTCGACCGGCCCTATCTGTTCTGGGAACAGCCGGGACCCAATGTTTTTTCGGTACAGCTCAATGCCGGCGATCCCGATCTGGCCATCTGCAAGAGCCGGGGCTCGGAGCAGCAGATCGCCCGCATCCTTGCCTCTCTGGAGGCGTTGTGCCGGGACTGTGCCATCAACGCCTCCATTTCGTTCGTGGACCTGCCGTTCTGGCGGCGGGTGGCCCTGGCCCTGCCCAATACCCTGCTGGTCTATGACTGCATGGACCACCATGCCGGCTTCGAGGACAATGATCCCGAGATGCTGGACGAAGAGCGGCACCTGATCGAAGACGCGGATCTGGTGCTGACCTCGTCCCTCGGCCTTTCCCGGATCATCGGCCGGCAGCGCGAAACCGTGCTGATCCGCAATGCCTGCGACGTCGGGCATTTTTCCCGGCCGGGCGGCGACATCCGCCGGCTGTCGGAACGGCCGGTGGTCGGCTATTTCGGGGCCATCGCCCACTGGTACGACATGGCTTTGCTGGTCAAGGCCGCCAGCGCCTATCCAGACTGGCAGTTTGTCCTGATTGGATCTACCTATGGATGCAATATTGCCGAGGCCCGGACCCAGCCCAACATCACCTTCCTCAACGAGATGCCCTATGCCCTGCTGCCGCGCTACCTGTACGGCTTCGACATCTGCATCATTCCGTTCCTGATCAACGACCTGACCCTCAACACGAATCCGGTCAAGCTGTACGAGTATCTGGTCGCCGGCAAGCCGGTGGTGGCCACCGCGATGCCCGAGGTGATGGCGGTGGAACCGGGCCTCACCCATGTCGGAACCAGCCATGACGACTTCATCGCCAAACTCGGGGTGGCCATGGCCGAGAGCGGCGACCTGGAACTGGCCCGGTTCCGCAGCGAATGGGCGTGCCGGCAAAGCTGGGGCCATCGCATCCGGCAGTTCGAGGCCGCCGCCGCGGCCTTCTATCCCCGGGTCAGCGTCATCGTCCTGACCTACAACAACCTGGAACTGACGAAGAAGTGCCTCGCCAGCCTGGAGGCGCATTCCCACTATCCCGACCTTGAACTGATCGTCGTGGACAACGCCTCCAGCGACGGCAGCCGCGACTGGCTGGCCGGCTACGGCACCGCCCATCCCGAAGTCAAGGTGATCCTGAACGAGCGGAATCTCGGCTTCTCGGCCGGCAACAATGTCGGGCTCCGGCAGGCCACCGGCGCCTGGCTGGTCCTGCTCAACAACGACACCCAGGTCACCGACGGCTGGGTCTTCGACCTGCTCCGCCATGCCCGCCGGGATCCGACCATCGGTCTGATCGGCCCGGTCACCAACAACATCGGCAACGAAGCGAAGCTCGAGATCTCTTACGACGGCGCCGCCGAAATGCACCGGCGCGCCCGCGACCACACCCGCTGGCGCCGCCACGTCCATTTCGAGCTGGGCACGCTGGCCTTCTTCTGCGTGATGTTCAGCCGCGCGGTGCTGGAGCAGGTCGGCCTGCTCGACGAGGCGTTCGGCGTCGGCATGTTCGAGGACGACGACTATTGCAACCGCGTGCGCGCCGCCGGCTACCGGATCGTCTGCGCCGAGGACGTCTTTATCCATCACGAGCTGTCGGCCAGCCTGAGCCAGTTGGGCCAGGAACGGCGGCAGCGGCTGTTCGAAGAGAACAGGCGCATCTATGAACGTAAATGGGGGGCGTGGATCCCGCATCGGTATCGGGGGGCGACCGCGTGATGGCCTTCGGCGACCAAGGGGCGCTGCCCCTGGACCCCACCAAGGGGCGCTGCCCCTGGACCCCACCAAGGGGCGCTGCCCCTGGACCCCGTTTTTTTGAGGGTATTCATTAAATGACGGTGTTGACCATTGCCTGTGTGATCGGGACCCGGCCGGAAGGGATCAAGATGGCGCCGGTGATCCTGGCCTTGCGCCGGCAGCCCTGGGCGCGGGTGGTGGTGGTGCTGACCGCCCAGCATCGCGAACTGGCCGACGAGGTGCTGGCGCTGTTCGGCATCTCACCCGACCATGATCTCAATCTGATGCAGCCCGACCAGACCCTGGCCGCCCTCACCGCCCGGGCCATCACCGGTCTCGACGGCGTCCTTGAAGAGCTGCGCCCGCATCTGGTGATGGCCCAGGGCGACACCACCACGGTTATGGCCTCGGCCCTGGTCTGCTTTTATCGCCGGGTGCCGTTCCTGCATGTGGAGGCCGGGCTGCGCAGCCACGATCTGCAAAGCCCGTTTCCCGAAGAGTTCAACCGGGTGGTGGCGGGCCGGCTGGCCCAACTGCACTTCGCGCCCACCGAGACCGCCCGCCGCCAGTTGCTGGCCGAGGGCGTGGCCGACGAAACCGTGGTCATGACCGGCAACACCGTGATCGACGCCCTCCATCAGGTTGCGGCCATGGACCTGCCGTTGAACTATGCGCTGGACCCGGCGCGACGGTTGATTCTGGTCACGGTACACCGGCGGGAAAACTTCGGCGCCCCCATCGAAAACATCTGCCGGGCGTTCCTGCATCTGGTCGACACCAATCCCGACGTGGAGTTGATGTGGCCGGTCCACCCCAACCCCAACGTCACCCGGATGGCCTATGGCCTGCTGAGCGGTCACTCCCGCATCCATCTGGTGCCGCCGCTCCGCTACAGCGAATTCGTCACCGCGATGAAGCGCGCCACCCTGATCCTGAGCGATTCCGGCGGCGTCCAGGAAGAGGCGCCGGCCCTGGCCAGGCCGGTGCTGGTGCTGCGGCGGGAGACCGAACGGCCCGACGCCATCGAGGCCGGGGTCGCCCGCCTGATCGGCACCGATTACGACGCGATCGTCCGCGAGGCCCAGGCCCTGCTCGACGACCCTGCCCTCTACCGCAGCATGGCCCGCGGCATCTCGCCCTACGGCGACGGCCAGGCCAGCGCCCGCATCGTCTCCGCCATCCAAACCCGATATCTTAAATAACGGGGTCCGGGGCCGCCGGCCCCGGTGGGGTCCAGGGGCAACGCCGCTGGTCACCGAAGGTTTCATGGTCATCACATAGTAAGGAAAGCCCCAATGCGAAAGGTCGCTCTGGTCACCGGCGTTACCGGTCAGGACGGCGCCTATCTGGTGGAACTGCTGCTGGCCAAGGGCTATGTCGTCCATGGGGTCAAACGGCGGGCCTCGTCTTTCAACACCGGCCGGATCGAGCATCTCTATCACGACCGCCATGAACCGGGGGTCCGGTTTTTCCTGCATTACGGCGACCTGACCGACGCCACCAACCTGATCCGGCTGGTTCAGGAGGTGCAACCCACTGAGATTTACAATCTGGCGGCGCAAAGCCACGTCCAGGTCAGTTTCGAGACCCCGGAATACACCGCCAACGCCGACGGCCTGGGAACGCTGCGGCTGCTCGAGGCGATCCGCATCCTGGGTCTGGACAAGACCGTGCGCTTCTATCAGGCGTCGACCTCGGAACTTTACGGCAAGGTCCAGGAGATTCCCCAGCGCGAGACCACGCCCTTCTATCCGCGCAGCCCCTATGCCGCGGCCAAGCTGTATGCCTACTGGATCACCGTCAACTACCGGGAGGCCTACGGCCTGCACGCCTCCAACGGGATTCTGTTCAACCACGAGGGTCCCACCCGCGGCGAAACCTTCGTCACCCGCAAGATCACGCGGGCGGTGGCGGCGATTCAGGCCGAGGCGCAGCAGGACCTTTATCTTGGCAACATCGATGCCAAGCGCGACTGGGGCCACGCCCGGGATTATGTGGAAGGGATGTGGCGCATCCTTCAGCAACCGGTCCCCGACGACTATGTGCTGGCCACCGGCGAAACCCATGCGGTTCGCGAATTCGTCGAACTGGCCTTCGCCCATATCGGCCGTCCGATCGCATGGCAGGGCTCGGGCGTCGAGGAGGTCGGCCGGGAAGTCGCCACCGGGACGGTGCGGGTGCGGATCGACCCGCGTTACTTCCGGCCCACCGAGGTCGACCTGCTGATCGGCGACCCGGCCAAGGCGCGGGCAAAGCTGGGCTGGCAGCACACCACCAGCTTCCCGGAACTGGTCCGGGAAATGGTCGATTCCGACGTCCGCCTGTTCGCCGAAGAGGGCAACAGCCGGGCCGATCGCGCGTGAGGGCCGTCACGTCGATCTTGCAGGGCGCTGCCCCATGTGCGCTAGGATAGGGCCTTGACGAGAGGAATCCCAATGTGATTCATAGGAGAGATGCAATACACATCTCTCCTGACCTCGGAATGGGGCGCGTTTGTCGCGCTGCTGTCTCGTATCATCGATCTTGATAAAACTGCCTTTACGTTCAAGGCGTTAGTGCGACGACGGGGCGTTAAGTCGGCCGAGTCGCTATTGCGCCTTGGGCTTGGCTACGGTCCCGGTGGTATGTCGCTGCGTGAAGCTTCGGCATGGGCGGGGATTTCGGATATTGCGCAGCTAAAAAACACATCACTGCTCGATCGTCTTCGTAATGCGAGCAATTGGTTTGCCGAAATCGTTCGTTTACTATTGTCTGCCCGTGTTGGATTGCCGTCAAAAACATACCTTGGCAGAACTATTCGGTTAGTAGATGGCACAACGCTATCAGAGCCCGGGAGCAAAGGGACAGATTGGCGCCTATATGCGACCTACGATTTAGCAAGCAGTACGTTTACTCACATTGCTGTCACGGATAAGCATACTGCCGAAAGTTTGACCCATGGTCCCGTTCAACCTGGAGAAATCCACATCGCCGATCGTGGTTATGCCAAAGCTAAAGATCTCGCTGCAATCGTTAAGCAAGGGGCTGATTTCATCGTTCGAACTGGCTAAAGCAGACACAAACCATCCAGAAATGCTTATCCTAGCGCACATGGGGCGAAGCCCCCATATCTCCAGCGCCCCCCCCGGGGCATGCCACCCCCGCGTCAGCCCCAGCGGCGAAGGCCGGCGACCAGGGCCAGGTAGTGGGGATGTTCGGGGGGAATCAGGCCGTGGCGGATCAGGAAGTCGATCACCACCAGATTGCAGTTGAACTTGAAGTCGTCGGTGTCCTGCACGATTCCGGCCACCCGCTGCCACGGCATCCGCTCGAAGCTTTCAACCTCGCCATCGGTATTGCGGGGCACGAAATCGGGCTCCAGTTCCAGGTCATAGACGAACAGGCAATCGACCTTGAGCCCGCCCGGCGCCTCCATGATGTAGGTCACGACTCCGGCCGGCACCGCCCGTGCCACCTGCTCGGGACCGATGGCCGCCTCCTCATAGGCTTCCTTGACCAGATTCTCGGCCAGGGTCAGACCGATCGGCTGACCGCCGGCAATCAGGTTGTCGAGTTTGCCCGCCGCCACCGAGCGGTCGCGGCTGCGTCGGGCGATCCACAGGTCGAGACCGCCATCGGGCCGCCGAACCATCCCGTTGACGTGGACGCCGTAGGCGGCGACGCCGAAATGGCTGACCGCCGCCCGGTCGATGGAAAACAACGGCGGCTGGCCCCAGGCCGGCAGCACCGGATAATGCTCGCCCCGCTTGCGCGACACCACGCCATCGGCGACCAGAACATCCAGCACGCGGTCGACCGCCGCGGTGCGGGCGGCGAAATCGTCGACGCCCGGCGCGAAATCGACGGTATCGCCAACCACCGTCAGTACATCGCGGTGGACCGCCAGCCGTTCCAGCAGCGCCGGGCGCAGCCAGCCGACCCGGTCGCCGGCCACCCGGAATTCGCAATAACCGGCGACGCCGCCGGAGTTGCAGGCTCTGATATGATCAAGGAAGCTCATGGCTGAAATCTTAGCGGTCCCGGCCGCCGTTGCAATAGCCTCTTGATCCCTTCCGCTGTTGATCCCAGCATGTCGATCCGGCGCCGCGCCGCGCCGCGGTCCGGTCCCGACGCGCCCCCGCCACAGCCAGGAGTCCCCGACGCCCATGCCCTACACCTCCCTCCGCGACTTCATGGCCCGGCTGGAAGCGGCCGGCCGGCTGGTCCGGGTCAGCGCCCCGGTCTCGTCGGTTCTGGAACTCACCGAAATCCAGACCCGGCTGCTGGCGGAACAGGGTCCGGCGGTGCTGTTCGAAAACGTCACCCTGGCCGACGGCCGTCCCGCCGGCATGCCGGTGCTGGTCAATCTGTTCGGAACCGTGGAGCGGGTCGCCTGGGGCATGGACCGGGAGCCCGGCCAGTTGCGCGCGGTGGGCGAGACCCTGGCCTTCCTGCGCCAGCCCGAGCCGCCCGGCGGCTTCCGCGACGCCCTCGAGCTGGTGCCGCTGCTCAAAACCGTACTGGCCATGAAACCACGCACGCTGGGCTCGGGGCCGTGCCAGGAGGTGGTGCTGCGCGGCGCCGAGATCGACCTGGGGCGGCTGCCGGTCCAAAGCTGCTGGCCGGGTGAACCGGCGCCGCTGATCACCTGGCCGCTGGTGGTGACCCGCGGCCCCAGCGACCGCCGCGAGGATAATTTCAACCTTGGCATTTACCGCATGCAGGTGCTGGGCCGCGACCGCTGCATCATGCGCTGGCTGAAGCACCGCGGCGGCGCCCAACATTTCCGGCGCTGGAAGGCCGCCGGCCATCACGATCCGCTGCCGGTGGCGGTGGTGCTGGGCGCCGACCCCGGAACCATCCTCGCCGCGGTGACGCCGGTCCCCGACACCCTGTCGGAATACCAGTTCGCCGGCCTGTTGCGCGGCCGCAAGGTCGAATTGGTCGACTGCAAGACCGTGCCGCTCAAGGTGCCGGCCCAGGCCGAGATCATCCTCGAAGGCCATGTCAGTCTCGAGGACACCGCCCCCGAAGGCCCCTACGGCGACCATACCGGCTATTACAACGCGGTTGAGCCGTTCCCGGTGTTCCAGCTCAGCGCCATCACCATGCGCCGCCAGCCGATCTATCTGTCGACCTTCACCGGCCGGCCGCCCGACGAGCCGAGCGTGCTCGGCGAAGCCCTGAACGAAGTATTCATCCCGCTGCTGATCCAGCAGTTCCCGGAAATCGTCGACTTCTGGCTGCCGCCGGAAGGCTGTTCGTACCGCATCGCGGTGGTCTCGATCCGTAAAGCCTATCCAGGTCACGCCAAACGGGTGATGATGGGGGTATGGTCCTTCCTGCGCCAGTTCATGTACACCAAATGGGTGATCGTCACCGACGACGATATCAACTGTCGCGATTGGAAGGATGTGATGTGGGCGGTCTCCACCCGGATGGACCCGGTGCGCGACCTGACCCTGATCGAGGGCACGCCCATCGACTACCTGGATTTCGCCAGCCCCGAGTCCGGGCTCGGCGGCAAGGTCGGTCTCGACGCCACCAACAAGTGGCCACCCGAAACCAAACGCGAATGGGGAACCAAGCTGCGCATGACCGACGCCGTGATCGACGAGGTCACGCGCAAATGGCCTGCCCTTGGCCTGCCCGGCAGCGGCAAACCGATCTGGCGGTGACTGCGGCGCCCCCGGACGTGGGTTGCCACGACCGGGGGCACTTGTCCTTAAAGGCTGCTCTCGATCCAGGTGTAAAGCGCGCTCTTGGGCAGGGCGCCGATCTTGGTTGCGGCGACGTTGCCATCCTTGAACAACAGCAAGGTGGGAATACCCCGCACCCCGTAACGGGTGGGCGTATTGGGGTTCTCGTCGATGTTCACCTTGGCGATGGTCAGCTTGCCCTCGTAGTCCTTCGCCAGATCATCAAGGGCGGGCGCGATCTGTTTGCACGGACCGCACCACTCGGCCCAAAAATCGACCAGCACCGGCCCGGGTGCGTTCAGAACGTCCTGCTGGAAACTGTCGTCGGTAACCTTCACGGTATTGCTCATATGTCCTCGCGCACGGTCTGAAGGAGGGGCGCCCCGGCCGCCGGCATCATCCCGTCGATGCGGCCCTGACTGTTATGTAGGGGGTGGTGCCGCCACAGGTCAAGGCGCACCACGGCCGCCCCACCCCTGCCCGCCCCGCCCCCGCCTGCCGGCCGACAACCCGCGGACAATTGCGCTGGATCAATTCGCGGCGAAGCGGCGGCTGGTAATGACGGGACCTGTCTCGTCCCCGGTTCCGTTACCCCAAGGTCCCCGATGATTCTCTACACCCTGCGCTGCGCCTGCGACCACGAATTCGACGAATGGTTCGACAACATGGCCGGCTATGACCGGCGCCAGGCCGATGGCACGCTGACCTGCCCGTCCTGCGGCGGCCATGACGTGGCCAAGGCGATCATGGCCCCCCGAGTCGGCAAGACCGCGGATACCCCCGCGGCACCGTGCGGCGCCCCAAGCTGCGGCAATCCCGGCGGCTGCCCGATGATGGGGATGGGCTGAATTGGGCGGGGCCGTGCCGGCAAGGCTCGGCAACCGTCGGCCAGGCCGCCGCGCCGTCCCCGGCGGTTCAAGGCCGCCCGCCGGCCGCACCTTCCGGCCAGAATCCGTCGTCCATGACCCGTTCGAAGGACCACGGACAACGGGCCGGAAAGGTTGCCGGGTCCAAGGTCGGTTTCGCCGGCAGCGGCATCTCTGGCGCGCTCATAGGCCGCCGCGAGGCTCTCGGGCAGTCGTGACCTGAGACTGGAATTGTCGTCCAGATGGTCGGAGAGGTCACGGCGCTGGTTGCGGATGGTGGCCCGCCAGGACAAACCGCGCCGCTCGGGCTGGTACTGCCATTTGAGTAAGCGACACATCAGCACGGTCAGGCGGCTCATCAGTTCGCGCTTTTCGGCCTTGCCCATGCTCTCGATTTCCTCGGCGATGTGCAGGATGTCAGCACTCGTGAGTTCCCCCGCCCGCAGCAAGGCCGCCTGCTGGTTGGCCCAGGCATAAAAATCCTGCTCGTACAGGCTGGCGCTCATGGTCCGTCCTCTTCGTCACAGGTCGCCGCGCATCACCCGCTGGATCAGACTGTCGTCCCGGGGCGCCGGCCGCGGCTTCGGCGGGTCGAGCGCCACCAGCACCAGGAACAGGGCGGCGACCAGCAGGATAACCACCATGGCCGGTGCCGCCCCGGCTCAGGACACAAGGTTTCGGCTGACCTGTCCGCGCAGCGCCAACCCCTCGCACAGCTCCGCCACCTTCAGCACCGGCAGGTTAAGGGCGTCGGCGATCTGCGCCGGATACAGGGTCTCGCCCGAATGGCGCAGGAAATACTCCTGAATCTCGGTCCGGGCCTGGTGATCGGACACCGCCCGCACCGGGACCACGCCGGTTCCGGGAGCGGCCCGCACCCCGGCGCCGCCGATTCCGGTGATGGCCACGCTCAGCGCCTCCACCGCGCCACGCAGGGCGCGCAACTCCGAAACGATCAGCGCCGCCTGACACGGCCCGTCGGCTGCCGCCGACGGGACCGGAACCGCCGACGCCACCGGGGCCGGGGCCGGAGTCGCCTCGGGCGGCGGCACCCGGGACTCCGCCGTCACCGGCGCCCCCGGGAAATCGCCGAGACATTCGATTTCAGGGGGCGTTTCCGGGATCGGCACCGCCACCACCGCACCGGTGCCGCGAGGATCGGGGGCCAGTTCGAAGGGCGGAATCGCCGCCGCTTCCGAGGCGCCGGGTTCCGCCGGCCTGGCCTCGACGCCCTCGGGCGGCCAGCGCAAGGACCGCATGTCCGGCCACCGTCCCTTGCCCGATCCGCCGCCGTTGTCCGCCACCGTTCCCTCCTTCGGCCAGAGCCGCCGCAGCACCCGGTGTTCATCGCCCCGGCGCGCGCCAGGCACTATAATCCCCCCCGGCCCACAATTTCAAATCCGCCCGCCGATGGCGGCGGCGGCAGCCCATCAAGAAAGATCGGTTGGTCCCGTGCGTCCCGAGGTCCTGTATCCCCTGTTCCGGCCGGTCGGCGCCCTTAAAGGCGTGGGGCCGCGCTTTGCCCTGCTGCTCCAGCGGCTGACCGGTCCCCATGTGGTCGACCTGTTGTGGCACCTGCCGACCGGGCTGATCGACCGTCGCTTTGCGCCCAAAATCGCCGCCGCGCCTTCGGGCCGGATCGCGACTCTGACGGTCCGGGTCGACGGCCACGCCCCGCCGGTGATGCCGCGCCAGCCCTACAAGGTGCGCTGCACCGACGAGACCGGGCTGCTTGAACTGGTGTTCTTCCATGCCCGGGCCGACCACCTGCTCCGGCAATTGCCGTTGGGGCAAATGGTGGTGGTCAGCGGCAAGGTCGAGCGGTTCCATGACACCCCCCAGATCACGCACCCCGACGCCATCTGCCCGGTCGAAGCCCGGGACGAGGTGGAGGCGGTCGAGCCGGTCTATCCCCTGACCACCGGCCTTGCCCCCAAGACCCTGCGCCGGGCGATCCAGGCCGCCCTGGATGCCGCGCCGGCGCTGCCCGAATGGCTGGACCCGGCCTGGCAGCGTCTCCAGGACTGGCCCGACTGGCAGAGCGCGCTCAAGGCCGTCCACGCCCCCGAAGATCAGGCCGCGCTGTTGCCCTCGACTCCGGCCCGGCAGCGGCTGGCCTTCGACGAGTTGCTGGCCAACCAGTTGGCGCTGGCGCTGGTCCGGCTGCACCAGCGCCGGCTGGCCGGCCGGGCGATCGCCGGCGACGGCGGATTGCGGCGGCAGGTGCTGGACGCCCTGCCGTTCCGGCTGACCGCCTGCCAGGAGCGGGCGCTCGGGGAAATCGGCCGGGACATGGCCGAAGAGCGGCGGATGCTGCGCCTGCTCCAGGGCGATGTCGGCAGCGGCAAGACCCTGGTCGCCTTCCTGGCCATGCTGAATGCCGTCGAGTGCGGGCATCAGGCGGCGCTGATGGCGCCCACCGAGTTGCTGGCCCGCCAGCATCTCCAGTCCCTGGCCCCGCTGGCCGCCGCCGTCGGGCTGGAGGTGGCGCTGCTCACCGGCCGCGACAAGGCCCGGCCCCGTGCCGCCCTGCTGGAACGCCTTGCCGCCGGCGACATCCAGCTGCTGGTGGGCACCCACGCGCTGTTTCAGGAGGACGTAGCCTTTGCCGATCTGGGGCTGGCGGTGATCGACGAACAGCATCGTTTCGGTGTCCACCAGCGGCTTCAGCTTTCCGCCAAGGGTCGGGCCGTGGACGTGCTGGTGATGACCGCCACCCCGATTCCGCGCACCCTGACCATGACCGCCTATGGCGACCTGGAGGTGTCGCGGCTGGAGGAAAAGCCCCCGGGCCGCCGCCCCATCGACACCCGGACCATCGCGCTCGATCGACTGGACGAGGTGGTCGCCGCGGTCCAACGCCGCATCGCCGACGGCGCCCGGGTCTACTGGGTCTGCCCGCTGGTCGAGGAGTCCGAGGTGGTCGACCTGGCGGCAGCCACCGAGCGCCACGCGGTGCTGCGCGAGCGACTGGGCGACCGGGTCGGGCTGGTCCACGGCCGGTTGAAGGGTCCCGAGAAGGACGCCGCCATGGCCGCCTTCGCCGAAGGCCGGCTCGACCTGCTGGTGGCCACCACCGTGATCGAGGTCGGAGTCAACGTGCCCGCCGCCACCGTGATGGTGGTGGAACATGCCGAACGCTTCGGCCTTGCCCAACTTCACCAGCTTCGCGGCCGGATCGGCCGCGGCGATCAGGCGTCCACCTGCCTGTTGCTGTACGAGGGACCGCTCAACGAGACTGCCAGAGCCCGGTTGCGCATCCTGCGCGACACGGAAGATGGGTTTCTGATCGCCGAAGAGGATTTGCGTCTGCGTGGCGCCGGCGAATTGCTCGGCACCCGCCAGAGCGGCCTGCCCGGCTTCCGGGTCGCGGACCTGGCCGAACATGCCGGGCTGCTGGCCGCCGCCCGGGACGACGCCCGGCTGATCACCGACCGCGACCCCGACCTCCAGACCCCGCGCGGTCAGGCCCTGCGGGTCCTGCTCTATCTCTTCGAACGGGACGCCGCGGTCCGTTACCTGCGATCGGGATAGCCGGTGGTACCGTGGTGGGACCCGGAACCGACTCGGGACCCGGTCACCGCCCCGGCCCTCAGGATCATGCGCGCCGATCCGGGGCGGCAGCACGCCGTAACGGCGGTATTGCTTTGTCATTATTGGCATGCCGGTAGAGTTTACGCGAACACTACAGATTTTTAAGTGTATGCGTATTGCCAATCACGCTCATTTTGGGGCAGGCCGCTCCCGATCCCGGCGACGCATCTTTCCAGTTGATCGCCTGAAACGCTTTGCAATACTGTGGCAACGGTCAAGACATGAGTTCGACCGCGCGGGCGGCCGGAAATGTTCGTTGTCCGTTCCTTCCGTGGTTCACGCGACGCCCGATTTCAGGTCGTCGCAGGGTATTCGGGATGGGCTTGGACCGTAACGCTTCGGTCATATTTCGCCCGACCGGAGTTTTGTTCGTTTTCTGTTTCGTCTTGGGTTGGTTCCGCCCGGTATCCGTTTCGCTTGCCGACCGTTTCGGCAGTCGACCGTTTCCAAGGAGAGATCTGCCATGGTGAGAGCGCGCGTTTTCAGTGCCGTCGGGGCCATCGTCCTGCTGGCCGCCGGGGGTCTGGCGGTGGTTTCGGCCGATGCCGCCGAGGGTAAGGAGCCGCCGACCTGTTCCGCCATTTCGTTCCGGCCGCTGCTCCCAGGCGCGCCCGACGGCGAGCAGGACGCCGGCCTCTACAAGTCCCGCTTCGTCAAGCTCGAACTCAAGGCCACGGTCAAGGGCGGGGCGCCCGAGACCTATTACCTGCTGATCAACGGCAAACGTCCCGAACCGCTGGCCGGCGGCGTGCCCAAGGGGGCCAACGACTGCCTGAAGTCCAAGCATGTGGCGGTCCCGGTCAAGACCCAGGGCGAGACCTGCACCGGCAACCGTTTCCGGGTGGTGATCGAGCGTACCGGCGACCATAAGACCGCTATGCTGTTCGGGCTTCAGGGCAACGACTGGCTGTTTTGCAGCGTCGCCAGGATCTGACCGCAGGCGCATTCGGTGGTTGCCCCCGGGCAAAGCCGCCCCTTATGATGGCGCGCCACCGTCGGCAGCGGTCCCGTCAGGGAGTCCGGTGCCCGAGGGTGGTTTTTCCCTGTCCCGCCCCGCCGGCTCCCGTGCCGGCCGGCCAGCCGTCACATTCCCCCCTATGCTCCAGTTCATTCGCGGCGCCGTCGGTACCTGGATCGTCAAGATCCTGTTCGGAATCCTGATCGCTAGTTTTGCGATCTGGGGCATTGGTGACATCTTTCGCGGGCACGGCTCCGCCACCACCGTCGCCGAAATCGGCCCGGTCAAGATTCCGGCCTCCGAGCTGGACCGTCAATTCCGGGAGTTGCTGCGCCACGAGTTCGGCGGCCAGCTCACCTCCGAGCAGGCGAAGCAGATGGGGCTGGTCGATCAGACCGTAAGTCGGTTGGTCGACGGGGCGCTGTTGGATCTGGCCGCCCGCGATCTCGGGCTGAAGGTCGGAAACACGCTGGTCCAGTATCAGGTCCAGCGGATCCCCGGCTATCACGACAGCCAGGGCCGGTTCGAACCGGAATTGTTGCTGCGGGCGCTGTCGGCTAACGGCATGACCGAGGACGCCTTCGACGAGCAGGTCCGGGAGGAAACCCGCCGCCGGCTCGTGGTTCAGGCGGTAACATCGGGCGCCGTCGCGCCGGAGCCGATGGTGGACGCCCTGTTCCGTTATCAAAAAGAGCGGCGCGTCGCCGAGACGCTGACCCTTGCCAACGCGGCCATGCCCGACCCGCCGGCGCCCGACGACGCCGAACTGACCCGCGTTCACGAGGATCAGGCGGTCCGCTTCACCGCCCCCGAATACCGCTCGCTGACCGTGGGAACCATCACCCTGGACGCCCTCGCCAATACCATCGAGGTCAGCGACGACCAGATCAAGACCGCTTACGAGGCCCGTGCCGACGAGTTCCAGCAACCCGAACGCCGGAGCTTCCAGCAGGTGCTGGTGGACAGCGAAGAGAAGGCGCGCCGGATCGTCGAAGCGGCCCGGGCCGGGAAGAACGATCTGGCCGCGGTCGCCAAGGCCGAAGGCGAGCCGGTCAACGAACTGGGACCGGTCACGGAGACCGAGGTCCCGGAAATCGGCGTCTCGGTCTTTGCGATCGAAGCCGATACCATCCCCGACCCGTTCAAGTCCGACCTCGGCTGGCATGTGATCAAGGTCACCAAGGTCGAGCCGGCCCGGGTTCGCACCCTGGACGAGGTCCGCACCGACGTCGTGGCGCAGCTCCGCCGGGACCGCGCCGCCGACGCCATGCCGACGCTGATCAACAGCATCGAGGATGCGCTGGCCGGCGGTGCCACGCTGGAAGAGGCTGCGGCCAGGTTCAAGATTCCCCTCACCAAACTGGACGCCGTGGATGCCACCGGGGCCAGGCCCGATGGCGGCAAGGTCGCCGATCTGCCCGACGGCACCGCCATTCTTTCGGCCGCGTTCGAACTGGCCCAGGGCGCCCACAGCCCGGTGACCGAAGGCAACGACGACAACGCCTTTGTGGTGCGGGCGGACGGCATCACGCCCTCTCACCTGCGGCCGTTGGCCGAAGTCCGGGATCAGGTGCTCGCCGCCTGGAAAACCGGGCAGCGTGCCAAGGAGGCCGAAGCCAAGGCCAAAGAGATCGAGAGCCAGCTCAAGGCCGGCAACGCCGTGGACGAGGTGGCCAAGGCCACCGGCGCCACCCTCGCCACCACCGATCCGGTGGTGCGCGAACCCGGCCCCGAAGCCAAATTGCCGGCGGATCTGGTCAAGGCGCTGTTCTCGGTGGCACCCGGCGGGGTGGTCAGCGGTGCCACCGCGGACGGCCAGATCGTGGCGAAACTCAAGGAGATTGTCCCGGCCGATCCCCATGCCGCCGACGCCTCGCTGGCCACGGTGCGCGAGACCGCGCGCCAGAGCCTCGCCAACGATCTGCTGGCAGAGTTCTTCGGCGCCCTGCGCACCGAATACCCGGTCCGGATCGACCAGGACCGCGTCCAGGCAATGTTCGCCAACAACTGACCCGGCGGCATCAGAGAGAACCCCCGCGTGACGATTCTGCCCGACTTTGCCACCTTTCAGGCCGCTTACGACGCCAAAAAGCCGACGGTGGTCTGGACCAGTCTGGTCAATGACCTGGATACACCGGTCTCGGCAATGCTCAAGCTTGCCGAGGACCGACGCCGCTGTTTCCTGCTGGAGTCGGTGGAAGGCGGCGCCACGCTGGGTCGTTATTCCATGATCGGGCTCAAACCCGATCTGATCTGGCGCTGTCGCGGCGACCGTTGCGAAATCAACCGCAGCGCCCTCGCCTATCCCGACGTTTTCGCGCCGCAAGAAAAGCGCCCACTGGAGGCCATACGCGAGCTTCTGGCGGACTGCCGGATCGACCTGCCCGAAGCCCTGCCCCCCATGGCCGCCGGCCTCTATGGCTATCTTGGCTACGACATGGTGCGACTGGTCGAGCGGCTGCCCGACACCAAGCCCGACCCGTTGGGCATCCCGGACGCGGTGCTGATGCGCCCGACGGTGATGGTGATCTTCGACAACGTCATGAGCACCCGCACGGTGGTCACGCCGGTCTGGCCAAGCCCGGAAATTTCCGCCCGGACTGCCTTCGACCTCGCCCGCATCCGGCTCAACGAAGTACTGGACGATCTCGAACGCAACATCTCGGGTCGGCACGTCAAAATCGCGACCGAAGCGGGGACCGGAACCCCCGACCCGGCGTCGTACTCCAACACCTCGCGGGCCGAGTACTGCGAGATGGTCGAACGCGCGAAGGAGTACATTCGTGCCGGCGACATCTTTCAGGTCGTGCCGTCCCAACGCTTCACGATACCGTTCAAGCATTCGCCTTTTGCCTTCTATCGGTCGCTGCGCCGGCTGAATCCCTCGCCGTTCCTGTTTTATCTGGCCATCGATGACTTCACGCTGATCGGCTCCAGCCCGGAAATCCTGGTCCGCCTGCGCAACGGCAAGGTCACGATCCGTCCCATTGCCGGAACCCGTCGTCGTGGTAAGGACCGGGCCGAGGATGAGACGCTGGCTCAGGAACTGCTGGCCGATCCCAAGGAGCGGGCCGAACATCTGATGCTGCTCGACCTTGGCCGCAACGATGTCGGGCGGGTGGCCCGGGTCGGCAGCGTCCACGTCACCGAGGGTCAGCAGGAGAAGATCGAGCATTATTCCCACGTCATGCATATCGTCTCCAACGTCGAAGGCGAACTGGACACCGAACGCTTCTCCGCCCTCGACGCCCTGGCGGCCGGCTTCCCCGCCGGCACGGTCTCGGGCGCGCCCAAGGTGCGGGCGATGGAGATCATCGACAAGTTGGAAAAGGTCCGGCGCAGCTTTTATGGCGGCTGTGTCGGGTACTTCTCGGCCAACGGCGACATGGACACCTGCATCGCGTTACGGACCGGCCTGATCAAGGATGGGAACCTGTACGTCCAGGCCGGCGGCGGCGTGGTCGCCGACAGCGACCCGGAGGCCGAGTACCAGGAAAGCCTCAACAAGGCCAAGGCGCTGATCCGCGCCGCGGATGAGGCCGAACGCTTCGCCTGAGACTGCCCGCCCCGGGAACCGGTCCGGCGAGGCCAATCCCTTCGTGGCGTGCCGAAGCCGGTGCCGGGCCGGTCATCGCAAGCCCCGAGCGGGATCACGGTCAATCCGAAGGCCGTGGCATCGGCGGCCACGAATCGCCTATAACCGGACTCATGGTCGTGCGGGACCGTGCGAATCGGAGCGAGCAAATCGAATCGCCCCGGGGACTGCCGGCCGGGCCATCCCTTTTCGCCAACAACCGATGGATTCCCCGATGACTCTGAGATGGACTCTTCTCGCCGCCGTGGCGCTTGTTGCCGTCGGTGGAACTCCGGTTCGTGCCGACGACGCCATCAAGATCGCCATGGCCGGCCCCATCACCGGATCCACCGCGTCCTTTGGCGAGCAGATGAGGCGCGGCGCCGAGCAGGCGGTCGCCGACATCAATGCCGCTGGCGGCGTGCTGGGCCGGAAACTGGTGTTGCAGATCGGCGATGACGCCTGCGATCCCAAGCAGGCAGTGGCGGTGGCGAACCAGTTGGCCCAGGCCGGCGTCAGCTTCGTCGCCGGGCATTTCTGCTCCGGCTCCTCGATCCCGGCGTCGGCGGTCTATAACGAGGAAGGCATCCTGCAAATCTCGCCGGCCTCGACCAATCCCAAGCTGACCGAACAGGGATTCAAGAACGTGTTCCGGGTCTGTGGCCGGGACGACCAGCAGGGCGCGGTCGCCGGCGCCTGGCTTGCCCGTCACTATCCCACCGGTAACATCGCCATTCTCAACGACAAGTCGGCCTATGGCAAGGGTCTGGCCGATGACACGAAGCGCACGCTCAATCGGGCCGGCGTCACCGAGAAGCTGGACGAGGCCTACAACGCCGGAGAAAAGGACTTCTCGGCCCTGGTCAGCAAGCTCAAGCAGGAGCAGGTCGACGCCGTTTACATCGGCGGTTACTATACCGAAGCGGGCCTGATCACCCGGCAGTTGCGCGACCAGGGCCTGAAGGCCCGGGTGATCTCGGGTGACGCCATGCTGACCGACGAATATTGGGCGATCACCGGCCCCGCCGGCGAAGGTTCGATGATGACCTTCGGCCCCGACCCGCGCAGCAAGCCCGAAGCCAAAGCCGCCGCCGACGAATTCCGCAAGGCCGGCTATGAACCGGAAGGCTACACCCTTTACAGCTATGCCGCGGTGCAGATCTACGCCGAGGCCGTAAAGCGCGCCGGCGGCACGGATCTCGCCAAGGTGATCAAGGCGTTACATGGCGGTCCGTTTGAAACCGTGATGGGTACGCTCGGCTTCGACGAGAAGGGCGACGTGACCAGCCCGGCTTATGTCTTTTACCAGTGGCACGACGGCAAGTTCCACGAAATCGCCGATTGAGAGCAACGGACGCAGAGAACAACACAAGGGGGCTTTGCCCCCTTGACCTACCAACCACACAAGGGGGCTTTGCCCCCTTGACCCCCACCAGGGGCGTGACGCCCCTGGACCCCCGTCACTTAAGTCGTGGGTTCCAAGGGCACCGCCCTTGGTGGGTCCAGGGCAAAGCCCTGGTCTGGGGAACGGCGACGAAGCCCCCACGCCTCAATGACCGGACCCGCCGGTCTCAATAGGCGAAGTCACGAAACACCGGATCGACGCTGCCGCCCCAGGCACCATGGTAGCGTTTGAGCAGCACCGCCGCAGGGGTTTCTCCCGAATCGGCAATCACCCGGAGCGGTTGAAGAAACACACTCTCATCTTCGCCGCAATCGCTGTGGCGGGCCCGCCGTTGCAGGCCCGCGGAAGCGATCTCCAGGGTTTCCAGCGCCAGTTCACGAACCGTGCGGTTGCGGAACGGGGTGGCCAGGGCGTGGCGCGGAACATTGCGGCGCAGGCCGGCCCGCTCCTCGGCGGTCCAGTCCCGAACCATCTCCCAAGCCGCGTCCAGCGACTGACGGTCGTAGAGCAGCCCGACCCATAACGCCGGCAGCGCGCACAACCGCTGCCACGGCCCGCCATCGGCCCCCCGCATTTCCAGAAACCGCTTCAGCCGGACCTCGGGAAACAGTGTGGTCAGATGATCGGTCCAGTCGGTCAGCAGCGGCGTCTGGCCGGGCAGTGCCGGCAGCCGGCCGGCCAGGAAGTCGCGGAAGGACTGGCCCGAACAGTCGATATAGCGACCATCGCGATAGACGAAATACATCGGAACGTCGAGGGCATAGTCGACGTAACGCTGAAAGCCGAACCCCTCCTCGAACACGAACGGCAGGTCGCCACAGCGGTCGGGATCGGTATCGGTCCAGATGTGGCTGCGGTAGCTGTGGAGGCCGTTGGGTCGGCCCTCGGTGAACGGCGAGGCCGCGAACAGCGCGGTGGCGATGGGCTGGAGCGCCAGACTGACCCGGAACTTGCGGACCATGTCGGCCTCGTCGGCAAAATCCAGGTTGACCTGAACGGTACAGGTACGGGTCATCATGTCGAGACCGAGCTTGCCCCGCTTTGGCATGTACGCCCGCATGATCCGATAGCGGTCCTTGGGCATCCAGGGAATGTCGTCGAGTCGCCACTTGGGCTGGAAGCCAAGACCGATCATGCCGGTTCCCAGTTCCTGGTCCACCGCCCTGATCTCGGCCAGATGGCGGTGGACCTCGGTACAGGTCTCGTGAACCGTGGCAAGCGGCGCTCCCGACAGTTCGACCTGGCCACCGGGCTCCAGGCTGACGCTGGCCTGCCCCTTGGTGAGGGCGATGATCCGCCCGTTCTCCAGCACCGGCACCCAACCGAAACGGGTGAGAGCGGTCAGCAGCGCGGCGATGCCGTCCGCGCCTTCGTAGGGCAGCGGTCGCAGATCCGAAAGCCGGAACGCAAATTTCTCATGCTCGGTGCCGATGCGCCAGGCGTCGGCCGGCTTGCCGCCGTCTTCAAACCACGCGGTCAGTTGACGTGGATCGATAATCGGCGCGCCGGATGCGGTCGGAGGTGCGGACATGGAAACTCACGGTTAAGGACAGGGGGGGCCGGCCCGGAACGGCGGACGGACGTCCACCGAACCTCCGACCGACCAGTCACCACGCAGCGCCTGCCAGCAGACGAGCGCGGCCACGGCCGCCGTCTCGGCGCGCAGAACGCGCGGGCCGAGACCGACTGCTACAACAAAGGGCCGTCCCGCCAGTTCGTCAAGCTCTCCCGCGGAAAATCCCCCTTCGGGACCGACCAGGAGCGCCGCCGGGCCGGGCGCCAGCGCCACGGCGGCGGTGGCCATGGGCTGTACCGGCCCGGATTCGGCACAGACCAGGAGCTGTCGCCCGGCTTCCGGCCAGTCATGCAGTACCCTGGTCAGAGACTCGGGCGGACAGATGTCGGGCACGGTCAGGCGGTCACACTGTTCGGCGGCCTCCACCGCAATGGCGAGCAATCGCTCCCGGTTGACCCGCGCGACGCCGGTATGCTGCGTTATCACCGGCAGCAGCCGGGTCACGCCCAGCTCGGTGGCCTTTTCCACCAGCAGCTCAATGCGCGTCCGCTTGATCGGTGCGAACAGCAGCCACAGATCGGCGGGCGGCACCGGCGGCGGCGCCCGCCGCAACCGCACCACCGCCAGCCGGCAACTCTCCCTGGAGTACGCGACGATCTCCGCCTGCCACTCACCGTCGCGGCCGTTGAACACCGCCAGCGCCGCGCCGACCGGCAGGCGCAGAACATGGCGCAGATAGTGGCTCCGCTCCGGCCCCAGCTCCGGCATGGCTCCCGGCGCCAACGTCTCGTCCAGGAACAGCCGGACCCGGCCGGCCTTCGCCATACCGGCGACGCCGTCCTCTTCATCCTCCGCCTGGGGCGTCCGCTCCCTGCGCCGCGCCACCGGCCGCCTCCCCTGCCGTTCCTTTGTCCCGACAGTGCCCCTGAATGCCGCCGCATGCAAGCCGCCCGCCCGTCCGGGCACCCTTGCGCCCGAACCCGAAGGGAATCTCGAACGCCCGATGTTGCCAGACGCTTCGCAGTCGGCTAAAAAGTCGGCCACCCCTTGGGGAGTAGCCGCCCGGCATCGTGATCGGGCCGTGCGTCAACAGGCTTGGCGGGATCGCCATGGCGCATGGGGCCTTATGTGGCATGGCAAGACCAACGGCTGAACCTCTCCGCAACCGGGCGGGGCGGGGTTCGTCGTTGTCTTCCAGCCGCCCGGTCAGGATTTTCCGGTGGAAACTTTCCTCGTTTCGCTGACCACCGTCGCCGCCGCCGAAATGGGCGACCGGACTCAGCTCCTTTCGTTGGTCCTGGTGGCCCGCTACAAACAGCCCTGGTCGATCCTGGCCGGAATTTTGCTGGCCACCCTGGCCAGCCACGGCGTCGCCGGTGCCATCGGCGCCAGCTTTGGCTCGGTGCTGGCTCCCCGGCTTCTCGACGCCGTGGTCGGCGTCGGAATGATCGGCATGGGCCTGTGGACCCTGGTGCCGGAAACCCTCGAGAACGGAACCGCGATTCATCGTACCAACGCCTTCACGGCCACTTTGGTCGCCTTCTTCCTGGCCGAGATCGGTGACAAGACCCAGATCGCGACCATCGCCCTGGCGGCGGCCTACGCCAACCTTCCGGTGGTGGTGGCCGGAACCACTTGTGGCCTGATGCTCGCAATCATCCCGGTGGTGCTCCTGGGCAAGGCATTCGCCGATCGTCTGCCGATGAAAGCCATTCACCTGGGCGCAGCCCTCGTCTTCACCATCCTCGGCGCGGTTTTTCTTGCCCGCGCAACGGTCCTTCACGGAACCGGTTTCTGACCGGACAGGAGATCGGCGCGCTTGCGGCGCAGACCGCGTTCCTGTCGCTGATCAGGTTCTTTGGGCATGAATCCGTCGGGTCAGGCCGAACCGCCGGCGGACATCCGGGCCACCGCCCAGGCCGCCGCTTCGGCGACCACCGGATCGGGATCGTCGGCGAGCGCCGCCGCCGCCCGCGCCAGCCGCCGGTCGCCGCTGTTCCCGAGGGCGACCAGCACATTGCGAACAAAGCGGTTGCGACCGATGCGCTTGATCGGCGAGCCCGCGAACACCGTCCGAAATGCCGCCTCGGACAGTTGGGCAAGATCCGCCAGCCTGGGCGCCGTCAACTCGGCGCGCGGCAGGAAGGCCGCTTGGCGACCGGCACGGGCAAAGCGATTCCACGGGCAGACCGCGAGGCAATCGTCACAACCATAAATGCGGTTGCCGATCAACGGCCGCAGCGCGGGATCGATCGGCCCCCGATGCTCAATGGTCAGGTAGGAGATGCAGCGCCGGGCGTCGAGCCGGTACGGCGCCGGAAACGCCCCGGTCGGACAGGCATCAAGGCAGCGACGACACCGGCCGCAGCGATCGACCCCCGGGGCATCGGCGGGCAGTTCCAGAGCGGTATGGATTTCGCCCAGGAACAGCCAGGAACCGAACCCCCGCGACACCAGATTCGTATGCTTGCCCTGCCAGCCCAGACCGGCCCGGGCGGCCAGCGGTTTTTCCATCACCGGTGCGGTATCGACGAAGACCTTGACCGGGGCACCGGTGGCCCGATTGAGCCAGCCGGCCAGCCGTTTCAGCCTGGCCTTGACCACGTCGTGGTAATCGCGGCCCTGGGCGTAGACTGAAACCACGCCCCGGTCGGCCTGCCCCACCGCCGCCCGCTGCCCGCGTCCCGGCGCATAGCCGACACCGAGGGCGATCACCGTCCGCGCCTCGGGCCACAACACCCGCGGGCAGCCGCGCCGGTCGACCTTGTCGGCCAGCCAGCCCATCTCGCCATGCCAGCCCGCGGCCAGGAACGCCGCCAGATCGTCCCGAAACCGCGGGTCAAGCGCGGCCCGGGTGAAACCGACCGCGTCGAAGCCCAACTCCAACGCCCGATCGCGAATCGCCTGAACCGTCGCCGCCCCGGCCATGCCGGCCCGCTCAGCCCCGGCCACGATAGGGCGGGACCTCCTGGCCGGGCAACCAAAGACCTTCGGGGGGCGGCCCGGACTGCCAGAACACATCGATGGGCATGCCGCCGCGCGGATACCAATAGCCGCCAATGCGCAGCCACACCGGGGCCAGTTCGGCCCTGAGCCGAAGCGCGATCTCGAGGGTACAGGCCTCGTGAAACGCGCCGTGATTGCGGAACGAGCCCAGATAGAGTTTCAACGACTTGCTCTCGACCAGCCAGTCAGCCGGAACATAGTCCATGACCAGATGGGCGAAGTCCGGCTGACCGGTAATCGGACAGAGCGAGGTGAATTCGGGACAGGTGAAACGCACCAGATAGTGCTGGCCCGGGTGGGGATTGGGCACGCGCTCCAGCACCGCCTCGGCCGGCGAGCGCGGCAACACCGTCGGTGCCCCCAGTTGGGTCAGCCCGGCCGGCACCTGTGGCTCAGTCATGATCACATTCCCGGTCCTCGACTGCTTCGTCCTCGGAAGCCTCCGACAGGCTCAACGGCTCGATATCGCCTTCGGCCTGGCTCTGCCCGAAGGCGGCAACAAAGCCGTCCAGGTCGCCCCTGGCGATGGCTTCGCGCAAGCCGGCCATCAGCTCCTGAAAATAACTCAGATTATGCCAGGTCAAGAGAATCGGACCCAGCATCTCCCCGGCCCGGAACAGATGGTGGAGATAGGCGCGGGCATAGCCGCGGCACGCCGGACAGCGGCAGTGCCGGTCCAGCGGTCGCGGGTCGGCGGCATGGCGGGCATTGCGGATATTGATGGTGCCGCGGCGGGTGAACCCCTGCCCGGTCCGTCCCGAGCGGGTCGGCATCACGCAGTCGAACATATCAATGCCCCGGACCACCGCCGCCACGATGTCGGCGGGACGGCCGACCCCCATCAGATAGCGGGGACGGTCGGCCGGCAGCAGCGGCACCGTCGCCTCCAGGGTCCGCAGCATCAACTCCTGCCCTTCGCCCACCGCGAGGCCACCCACCGCGTAACCGTCGAAGCCCAGGCCGATCAGGGCCGCCGCCGACTCGGCGCGCAGCTCCGGGTAGACACTGCCCTGATTGATGCCGAACAGACCGTAGCCGGGCCGGACCACGAACGCCTCCCGGCAGCGCCCGGCCCAGCGCATGGACAGCCGCATCGACCTCGCCGCCTCGGCCTCGGTGGCCGGCCACGGCGTGCATTCGTCGAAGCACATGGTGATGTCGGCGTCGAGCAGGTGTTGGATCGCGATGGAACGCTCCGGGGTCAGCCGGTGACGGCTGCCGTCGAGATGGGAGCGGAAGGTCACGCCGTCGTCATCGAGAGAGCGCAGGCCGGCCAGCGACATCACCTGAAAGCCCCCGGAATCGGTCAGGATCGGACCCGGCCAGTTCATGAAGCGATGCAGGCCGCCGAGTTGCGCCACCCGTTCGGCTCCGGGGCGCAGCATCAGGTGGTAGGTATTGCCCAACAAAATGCCGGCGCCGGTGGCCGCCACCGCCTCGGGCAGCATGCCCTTGACCGTCGCCTGGGTCCCCACCGGCATGAAAGCCGGCGTGTCCACCGGACCGTGAGCGGTGGTCAGCACGCCGCGCCGCGCCGCGCCGCAGCGGGCCTGCACCTGAAACGGCACGGTCATGTCGCACGCTCGAGCAGGCAGGCGTCGCCATAGGAATAGAACCGGTAACCGGCGCCGATGGCGTGGGCATAGGCCGCGCGCATCGGCTCGATCCCGGCGAACGCCGAGACCAGCATGAACAGCGTCGAACGTGGCAGGTGAAAGTTGGTGAGCAGCATATCCGTGATCCGAAAGCGGGAACCAGGGGTAATGAATATATCGGTTTCTCCGGCAAAGGGCCGCAATTGTCCATCGGCATCGGCCACCGTCTCCAGTAGCCTGAGGGAGGTGGTGCCCACGGCAATCACCCGACCGCCGGCGGCGCGCGCCGCCGCCACCGCCGCCACCGCCCCGGCCCCGATCTCACCGGCCTCGGCGTGCATCCGGTGCGCGCTCAGGTCCTCGGTCTTGACCGGCAGAAAGGTCCCGGCCCCGACATGGAGCGTCACCATGGTCGTGGCGATCCCGGCCGCGGCCAGCGCCGCCAGCAGCGCCGGGGTAAAATGCAACCCCGCGGTGGGTGCCGCCACCGCCCCGTCCGCCGCGGCGAACACGGTCTGATAGTCCTCGGCGTCGGCGGGTTCCGGTCCGTGGGGCCGGCGGATATAGGGTGGCAACGGCATCTGTCCGTGGCGCCGTAATGCCGCCGGCAGTGCCGCCGGATGGTCGCCCGCGGTCTCAAAGTCGAGCAACACCTCGCCACCCTCACCCTTTGCCGCCACCCGGGCCGCAAAATCGGCGGCAAACTCGATCCGCTCACCGGGCCGCAGCCGTTTGGCCGGTCGGGCAAAGGCCCACCACCGGTTGTCGGTCTCCCGCTTGTGCAGCGTCACCTCGACCCGTGCGGCGCCCCTCCGGCCGGTCAGGCGGGCCGGGATCACCCGGGTATCGTTGAACACCAGCAGATCACCCGGCCGCAACAGTTGCGGCAGGTCACGGACGATCCGGTCACTCCGCCCGGCCCGGTTCACCACCAGCAACCGCGCGCTGTCGCGCGGTCGCGCCGGGTGATCGGCGATGCGCTCCTGGGGCAAGGGAAAATCAAAGTCGGCGGTTTTCATCGGCTACCCTACCGCCTTGGCCGTCGTCTGCCAACCCGGGCACCGACACCAGGCCACCGACGGCCCGGCCACCGGCGGTTCACCCCTCGTTACCGTCCAAGGTCAGCAGCGACCGATAAAGGTCGGGGCGACGGTCCCGGAACAGGCCCCAGGCCACCCGGCGCGCGCGGATTGCCGCCAGATCAACCGCCGCCAGCACCACCGTTTCCTCGTCGCGTCCGGCCTGAACCAGCAGTTCACCGGTCGGCCCGGCAATAAAGGACGAACCATAAAACGTGACGGCACAGGACTCCCCCTGCTCCCGGCCGATGCGGTTGGCGGCGACCACCGGAACCAGATTGGCCGCGGCATGGCCCTGCATCACCCGTGTCCAATGGTCACGACTATCCAGCCCCGGATCCTGGGGTTCGGAGCCGATGGCGGTGGGATAGATCAGGATTTCCGCCCCTTTCAGCACCATCGCCCGCGCCGCCTCAGGAAACCACTGATCCCAACAGATGGCGCATCCGAGCCGGCCCGCAGTGGTGGCAAAGGCCAAAAATCCAGTGTCCCCTGGATTGAAATAGAACTTTTCCTGGTAGCCATGTCCGGTTGGAATGTGTGACTTGCGGTAGACGCCGGACACGGCGCCGGTGCTGTCGACAACAACCAGCGAGTTAAAAAATACATGATTAGCCTGTTCAAATACGCTTACCGGCAGTACGACGCGGAGTTCAGCCGCCAGACTCCGCATCCGTTCGATCACCGGATGCCCCGCCAGCGGTGCCGCAAGAGCAAATCCGTCAGGCTTTTGATCCTTACAAAAGTACGGCACATCAAACAGTTCCGGCAGTACAATGACAGTCGCACCCCGCTTCGCCGCCGTGCGTACCCAGGCTTCGGCGCGGGCCAGATTCTCTAACCGGTCCGATCCGCAGGCCATTTGCACCGCAGCCAGAATCACTTCAGTCATAACCCATCTCCTCGACAACCGCCTCGCCGGCTTCCGCCGCAGCCAAGGCCTTATGCTCAGAACTCATACCTCTTTCCATAAGGATCAATAATGTTACTGTCATCTGGCGGTCACAATCGCGCCGGCATCGATGCCGTGCTGTCGTCCACAGACGCCCCGGACACCGCCCGGCGCCGCGGCATTATATATTCAGTGAATATATAATCGGAGCGCATAATACTTTAGGTCTAAGCCAATTGCCAGCCAAAAAAATTGACGCCCGCCCGCCCGTTTCCGCTCCCGTGAGCCAATCGGCGCAAAGAAGCTCAATGTCTTGCAAAACAATCTAAGGCGCCCATATTCGTTTTGCCGTTAAGAACAATCGGTTGCCAAACACCAAAAGTGGTAACGAAGGTTTGAGGTAGGACACGCGGCGGCAAGTCAACTTATCGCAGTCCGAACCGTGGCATAGTTCAACCATCGTATTCGGCGCAGCGATACGCCATCAAAGTGCAGAAGCATGATGGCTCCCCGGTTTGGAAGAACGAGAAAAGGTGTCGTAATGGAAAAGTCTCTACAGGCAATCGCAGCCTGGCCAAGCACTGTTACCGAGCGCGCGGGCAGCGAAAAAGCACAGGGGAATTGGTCCGGCCGGCACGGCCAGGACACGTTCGCGCACGGTACGGTGTCAGAGGAGACGGCCAAGCCGAGCGCCGAATTCACCGACACCACGATCGGCTACCTCGTTCGCGACGTGCATCGATCGCTGGCCCGCGCGCTCCAATCGCGAATCGCCAGCCAAGGCGTCAGCATGGGCCAATGGTTCTTCCTGCGCGCCTTGTGGGACGAAGACGGCCTCACCCAACGGGAACTCAGCCAGCGGGTCGGCATGATGGAGCCAACCACGGTCACCGCGCTGAACGGTCTGGAGCGGCGCGGACTGGTGGATCGGGTGCGTAACATCCACGACCGCCGCAAGGTCAACATCCACCTCACCGCCAAGGGCCGCGGCCTGCGCGAGGTGCTGTTGCCCTGTTCCATCGAGGTCAACCAGGAAGCGACCATGGGTGTCAGCAAGAGCGAGCTGACCGCCACCATGGACGTCCTGCGTCGAATGGTCAACAACCTTAACGGCCATACGCCGCTGGACCTGGACGGACTGCCCGCGGATGAGGACGCGGCCGGCTTGAACTGAAGCCTCGCGGACCGGGGCCGGAACGATCTTGTCACGGCCGGGCTCATGGCGCAGCACGCCATGAGTCCGGCCGCTGATGTCGGATGCGTCTTCGGTTGTAACACCGGTTGTCACGCGATCACCGTTCCCCTCACCATGACGCCGGCAACGGTTCTTCCTGCAACGCGGTGTCGTTCAGGAACCTTACGAACTGCGCATCGGCGGTGGTCACATGAATCACGAACCAGCCCTCGATAAAGCTGGCCACCTTCAACAATTCCCCATCTGCCTCCCGACCGATCCGGTGCAAGGCTGCACCCAGTTCCTCCATCAGCCGCTTGTGCTCGCGTTGGTGGGCCGCCGCGCCGGGGTAGCCGCTGGCTTCCATCAGCTCAATCTCGCTGTTGAAGTGCTGGGTTACCTGTTCGCCCAAGGTGAACGCCACGTCGCAAACCTCGTCGCGGTCCGCCCCCTGTTCCAGCGCCCGGAACAGCCGATTGATCACCATCACCAGTTCCCGGTGTTCTTCGTCGATCCGGGCGTCTCCCAGCACCAGCGTATCATTCCAGTCTATCAGCATGGGACGGCCCTTAATGGCAAAACCGGCTTGAAAGCCAGGACGACGAAGCACACCGAATTGCCGGGACCAGGGTTCCGGCGGGGCATAGTACTGTAACGGGCGTCGTGACGAAAACAGGCGCGTATCCGCGATGCAAAACCGTCAAGAGACACGGGTGGTCGAGCCCCGCCCACCGTGGTAGCTGGTGGAATGCAACTGTCGTAGTCAAGGAGTCCCGGATGCGACGGCGGATAGCTCTGATGGTGGCCGGATTCGAGTTGGTGGCAGGCCCGACCTGGGCTGTTGGCGACCCGCTGGCGCGCACCGCTCCCGGTCACCTGGAACCGCCGTCGGTGGAGGCCATCGAGCCGGCCCCCTGGCCCCAACACGTCCTGCGTTACGAGGACTGGCTGGCTTACCGGTTTCCCCAGGGCATCGAAAAATGGGCAATGCCTGACCCCCGGCTTTCGTATCTGTGCCGGCGCGGCGCATTCCGGCAGCAAACCGAATTCGCCCGCTATGCCTTCTCTCCCGAAGGCAGCTACGGCGTCGGCTTCGCCGGGGGCGCCAACCTTCACGATCCGCAAAAGCTGGCCAAACCGGGCATGGTCTACTTTTTTTTCGAGTCTGAGACTTCGCAATGTCGGGTCCTTTCGGCCCCGAGAGATAAGATCGCCGCGTTCGCGACGGCGCGGGTGCCACCCGATCCGGGGGCTCCCGCCAACCGCTGATGTCCGGGACCATGGCCGGCGCGTCGACTCTCGAAACGTCGGCCGGAGGCGGCTGTTTTACAAGCCGGAACACCGTCGTAAAACAGCGGGTAAACTTTGGGGAAAAACACCCTCACGCAATTGACGGGGCCGGACTATGAAAATTGCGACCTGGAATATCAATTCGGTGCGGCTGCGCCTGGATCTGCTGCTGCGCCTGATCGGCGAACACCAGCCGGACGTGATCTGCCTTCAGGAAACCAAGGTCGTCGACGATGCCTTCCCGCTCAAGCCGCTGGCCGAGCGGGGATATCACCACACCCATATCGCCGGCATGAAAAGCTATAACGGCGTCGCCATCCTGTCCCGGCTGCCGCTCCGCCACGGCGGAACCCTTGACTGGTGTGGCCGTCAGGATTGCCGTCACGTCTTCGCCGAACTGCCCGGCGGAATCGAGGTGCACAATGTTTACGTCCCCTCGGGCGGCGACATACCCGATCCTGCGGTTAACGAGAAATTCGCCCACAAGCTCGGCTTTCTCGACGAAATGATCGGGTGGTGGCCTGCCCGGCGCTCGGCCGGACAACCGATGGTTCTGGTCGGCGATTTCAACATTGCGCCCCTGGAACATGACGTCTGGTCACACGTCCAGATGCGCGATGTGGTTTCCCATACACCGGTCGAAGTGGCCAGGCTTGAGACCCTGCAACGCGCGCTGGGCTGGGTCGATGCCGCCCGGACCCTGATTCCGGCCGACCGCAAGCTTTACAGTTGGTGGAGCTACCGCGCCCGCGACTGGGCAACCTCCGATCGGGGCCGCCGGCTCGACCATATCTGGCTGACGGCGCCGCTGGCCGGGACCCTGAAGACGTGCCAGACCTTGCGTGAGGTCCGGGGATGGGAGCCCAAACCGTCGGACCATGTTCCGGTGATTGTCGAACTGGGGGCCTGAGCGAGCCATATCCCCCAGGGGCGTTGCCCCATTGCGCCAGGTTGCGATGAAGCGTTGAAATGAAGGGGTTTTGTGGGCTCTGCCCACACCCGCAAAGGGCCGGCCGGCCCTTTGAACCCATGACGTCATGAGGTCAAGGAGGCGGGCCTCCTTCGCGGGTGCAGGGCAAAGCCCTGCAAGATCAAGACAGGAGTGGTCATGGCTGCGGGTGACTGGGAGCGGACATTGAGTAACGCCATCGAGTTGGAACAGGCCGGGCGGGTGGCAGAGGCCATCGACTCGACGTTCCGTCTCATCGCAACCGATCCCGGCTGCGAGCCGGCCTGGATTTTTGCCGCAACCACCTTTTGCCGACAGGGCTGCGCCACCGAGGTTCCGGCAATGGTCGATCGCTATCACCAACTCAGCGGTCGCGGCCCGGTGCTGATCAAGGAAATCATGAACGGGCTGCTGCGCGAGGGGTGGCCGCAAGTCGTCGAGGCGCTGGCCCAAACCTTCCCGGCAGGCCATGCCGGACACATCCTGGGCCTTTATTACCGCGGCTGCGCCCGCATGCAGGCCGGGGATGACCAGGGGGCGTTGGCCCTGTTCGCCCGCTTCCGCCAGGACGCCGATCGCTACACCGGGATCATTCCGTTCCTGAGCACCCCGTTCTTTAACGTTATCTACCGCCAGGGCACGTTGGTTGCCGACAGCACCGCCTTTGCCGCCGATGCCGACCCGGGACCACCGGCCCAACCGGGTGAAACCCCGGTCTGGCCGGCGCCGGCCACCGTGCCCGGGGACCGACCGGTGCTGGCCTGTGCCGCCAACAACCTCTACTTTACCCAGTTTGCCGAAGGCTTTACCCGGTCGGCGGCGGCCCTCGGGCTGCCGGCGGTTCTACATTTCCATGTGATCAATCCCGACCCGCCCAGCCGGCTGTTGATGGCGGCGCTGGCCGCAGCCGCGGCCAGCGGCCGCCTCGGCGACGTGGCCATCGACTTTTCCACCGCCGAACTCCCGGCCGGAGCCGGGGCCACCTGGTTCGCGTGCAGCCGATTCCTGGCCGCTCCGGCCCTGCTCGAAGCCTATCGGGCGCCGCTCTGGCTGTTCGACGTCGATCTTCTGTTGACCGAGGCTTTGCCGACGCTGATTCGACAGGTGCGCGACCATGGGCGCCTGGACGTGGGCGCATTCGATACCGGCCGTCACGAACCGGCCTCGCGCTATTCAGCGGCCACTGTCCTGCTCAACATCAGCCCGGGCACCCGCCGCTTCCTGGCACTGTTGGCACGATTCATCCGGCCCCGACTCGCGCTTCCGCTTAACGCCAACTGGATGCTCGATCAGGCCGCGCTTTATTCGGTGATTTGCCATTGCCGGCGGTCGGAGCCGGCCATCACCTTCGGCGACTTTCGCACACTGACCGGCCTCACCCGCGATGACGTGTTCGTCTCCCTGCATCCCGGCGGCCTGAAGAACGCCATGCGCTGGAATCCGTAGATCGACGGGCGGGGCAGCACTGACCCGAAAATGGACTGGCGCAAAAAAAAGGGGGAGCCGGATGGCTCCCCCGTCTTCCGTGACTTGACTTAACCCGGCTTCCAAAGGATCAGAACGCGATGGCGTTCTTCCACAGGAACAGGTTGGCATTGCCGCTGGAGAAGGTCCCGGTGCCGGGCAGGCCATCACCCAACGGATCACTCTTGTAACCGGCTTCGTTCTGGGTCTCGCTCCGCAGATACTCGATCGACGTGGTCAGACCCGGCGCCAGAATGTAGGTCGCACCCAACGAATAAAGATCTGCCGAGCGGCTGCCCGGAACCGTGACGTCACCGGCGTCTTCGCCATGGGCATAGTTGAAGCCGACCGTCACCGGCCCGGTCTGGTAAGAAATGCCGGCGGTGATGGTGCTCTGATCATTCAGATAGAAGCCCGGGCTCGAGGCGTAGCCCGACTTTCCGGCATTGAGGTAGCTGGCGCCGACCAGGAACCCGGCGTAGCCGAGGTTAAGACCGGCCTGGAAGGCCGACAGGTCGTTGTAGTGGGTCCACGGCACGGTGCCATGGTTCGTCTCCGAGTCACCATGCTCGTAACCGAAGCTGGCCGCCACCGACACGCCGGCAAAACTGCCGTCATAGCGCAAGCCGACTTCGACGATATTGTCATACGCGCAACCCTGAAGCGGCTTGCCGTTCCCCGCGGTGGCGCCGCACTCGCTTTGGTTGGCGATGCCGGGTGCCGCCGCCGGGGTCACGGAGACGTAGTTCCGGCGGTTGACATCGGTATTGACGCTGAGGTTCGACGGCGTAAAGGCCACCATGCCCAGCAGGCCGGTCCCGTCATCCTCCTGCGGGAAGAACCGCGGGGTGAAGTAATTGACCTTGGTGGCAAAATTGCTGTTGGTGATGTTGTCGTAACCGCCGCCGAAGACGGGCTCCAGGAAGGTGTTCTGGTTGGTCAACCAGCCGGCCACGCCTTCCGTCCAGTCACCGACCACGCCGCCGGTGCCGAAGTTGCTCGGAGCGGTGACGCCATACTGGTTGTTCGGACCCTGGTTAACGCCACCCTCGATCCGGCCGAAATTGCCATCGGCGAAGACATAGGCCTGATCGGTGTCGATCAGGCCGCTGTTCTCATAAGCCCGAACACGCAGATTGGCGCCGTACTCGATGCCGTTGTCGGCCTTCGCGGTCGGGGTCACCTGCAAACGGAAACGATTGGTGAAGTCGACATTACGGCTCGTGCCGGCGGCGCTGTCGCCCTGCTGATCGACGTAACCCAAGGTAAAATAGGCGTCACCGCCCAGCTTGACATCAAATTTCCCGGGAGCGGTACCGTCGGCGGCAGCCGTTCCGCACGTTCCGGCAAGGGCGATGGCCGCACAGCCCGCGAGCAGAAAACCCTTCATTGTAAGCATCCTTTCAAAACCGCCGAAGCAACCCGGCCCAAAACGTTGATCTCGTGGAACCAATAAAGTCCGAACCGACCCGGCCCGGCAAGTCGAATTGGTGGGAGTGGCCTGGAACCGCCGCAGTTGTGGCAATTGTACAACGCACGGCACGGGGTCTGGTTAAGGCTCGCTCAGCGCCGGCTGAAATGCCCGGCAGGATGCTGCGGATTTAGGCGATTTCCAGCCCGATCTCTTGTTCAAGCGCCCCGCCAACGGTCCTTACCCGCGCCCGCACGGTGCGCCGACCTTCACATGGCCGGCATCGCGCCGGGCCGCCCGACGACTGACCAACCGTCGCCGGCCGCGCGCCATCGCAATGTCGCCGCCTCTAGCCGACCGACGACTCGCGTGGCCCGTCAATGTGGTGGCCGAATCAAACCAAGAACCAAAATAACACAAGGGCCTCCGGCCCTTGGGGGGGCCAGGACAACGTCCTGGCCAGCGGAACGGAAAAAAAACGGCAGCACCCACATCGGGTGCTGCCGCTCTTTTCAGATACGATCGCTCCGGTCAGACGAAGCGGCCGGCGTTATTACCACTGAACCTGGGTACGAACCAGGACCACATCGCCGCTGTCGTTGTTGGTCGAGGCCGGAGCCACGGCCAGGTACGCCGGGACGTTGGAGGTCGCGTCGTAGTGGGTGTATTCCGCGCCGACCCGCAGGCCGGGGGCAACGGTGTACATGGTGCCACCGGTGACCGCGCCCAGGCTCCGGCTGCCGGAGTAGGCCAGGTTGCCGGCATCGACTTCTTCGAGGTACCGGACGCCGAAGACCCACGGCCCGAGGGTGTATTCACCACCCACGTTCCAGGCATACTGGTCCTTGAGCCGCGTGGAAACTTCGCCCGGAGCGTAGCCGGCAAACTTGGTGGTGCCGGTCGCGTTCACCCAGGAAGCCTCGGTGTAACCGCTCTTGCCACCATAAACATAGCCAGCACCCAGGACGAAGCCGGCGTAACCGAGCTGGCCGCCAACCTGATACGACTCGAGGTCGTGATAGGCATTCACCCCACCACCGGAGGCGTCATTGTGGGCGGAACCACCGGCATAACCGGCGCTGCCCTTGACCAGGAAGCCGCTGATGGTGTCGGAGTAGTTCAGGTTGAACTCGTAGGCGTCGTCGAAGTACTCACGCTGAAGGCTGGCGGAGCCGCCGGCGGTGTACAGCGAACGGTTCACGTCGGTATTCACGCTGGTGCTCGGAGACACGGTGTCGCCGTTGCGCGGGGCGTAGCTGACCGCACCCTGCAGACCGGTGGTCGGGGTGGTGCCGAAGAAGCGCGGCGTGAAGTAGACGATCTTGGTGTCGATGTTGTGCGAAAGCAACAACCCGATGCCGTTGCTGCCGATGGCGCCGTTGTTGAACTGACCCCAGGCGTAGCCGGTGGTGGCGCCGGTCAGGGTGGTGTTGGTGCCGCTGTTGACGTAACCGGTGGGGGCATGGGCCGCATTGGTGCTGCCGGTGCCGCCGGTGTACGACCGCCACTGATCGTACAAGGTCAGCAGCGAGGCGTCCATCGGGGTCCCAACGCTGTTGACGCTGTAATCGCCGGGACCGTAGGTCACGCCACCGCGGATTTCGCCGAAGTTGCCGGCGACGTAGACGTAAGCCTTATCACCGTCGATCAGGCCGGTATTGGCATTGGCGCGGAGCCGGGCCAATGCGCCATAGGTGATGCCGTTATCGGCGGTGGCGACCGGGTTGACGACCAGCCGGAAACGGTTCTCGAAATCGACCCCGCCCGCGTTCTGGCTCAGAGTCTGGCTGACATAACCACCTTCGACGTAGGCGTCGCCCGTGATCTTGATGTCGAACTTGCCCGGAGCGGTCTGGGCATTGGCAGCACCGGCAGTCAGAGCCAGCGCGAGGGCAGAGGTGCCCGCCAGCAGATAGTTTCTCATGATTTCTCCTCCATCCTGGCAGCGAATGTTGAGCTCGTTGGTTTTCCAAGCTGAACTAAGAGGTACCCAGCCCGACCCGAAAGCGCAAAGCCGAAAGTGTTAGCTTGACCCTTTGGAAGGCACACTGTGACCCGGCGGGCACAGTTCGCCGGCGGTGCCGGCACCCGCCAATCTTGTTGCGGGCCACCGGCTTTTATGGTTTGTTCGGAGGTCAAGAGGCCGCAGCACTCATCGCCCGGTGGCCGCCCTGTTGAACAACGCGAAGCTCCTGTCATGAACCGGCTGCCGTCAACCGTCCATGCCTGCCTCCTGCTCACCTTTGCCCTGACCCTCGGGTCCTGCTCCGGCACCCAGACCACCACCCAGGAGGAGGTCGAGAACAAGCAAGAGTATAAGAATGGAAGCATCCTGGGCGGCGCCGGCGGGCTCAGCCTGCTGGGCAGCCCCAAGCGCGAGGACGCCCAAGGGGGTGGCGGCGGCGGCCTGGGCGTCAACAGCTTTCTGTGGCGCGCCTCCCTCGACACCCTGGCGTTCATGCCCATCGCCTCCGCCGATCCGTTCGGCGGGGTGATTCTGACCGACTGGTACGCGCCGGGGGACACGCCGGGCGAACGGTTCAAGGTCAATGTCTATATCCTTGACCGGCAGCTCCGGGCCGACGCCCTCAAGGTCTCGGTCTTCCACCAGCAGCGGGACAGCAGCGGCACCTGGCGCGACGCGACCGTCGGCTCGGATACCGCAACCACCATGGAGGATACCATCCTCACCCGGGCGCGGCAGTTGCGGATCGGCCAGACCCAGCAGGACTGACCGCAAGGTCAGCTCCGGCCGGCGGGGCATGGCCTGACGGACCGCGGGGCGCGTCGCCGCCCGCGGTCTTCCGTGGTCTCCGCGCATCTGCCTGAGCGGCCCAATTCCGAAGTCCAAATCCAGAGTTCAGCCCCCTATGGCCCGCTACAATTTCAGGGAAACCGAAGCGAAATGGCAGGCGATCTGGCAGGAACGCGGCTGTTTCGTCGCGACCGAACGCCCGGATCGCCCGAAATACTATGTGCTGGAGATGTTTCCCTATCCATCGGGACGCCTGCACATCGGCCACGTCCGTAACTACACCCTTGGCGATGTGGTCGCCCGGTTCAAGCGGGCACAGGGCTATAATGTCCTGCATCCCATGGGCTGGGACGCCTTCGGCCTGCCCGCGGAAAACGCCGCGATCGCCCACAAGGTCCACCCGGCCACCTGGACCTTCGAAAACATCCGGGTCATGCGCGGGCAGCTCCAGACCATGGGACTGGCCTATGACTGGTCACGCGAGGTGGCCACCTGCACGCCCGACTATTACCGCCACGAACAAAGGATGTTCCTGGACTTCCTCAAGGCCGGGCTCGCCTACCGGAAGGAGTCCTGGGTCAACTGGGACCCGGTGGAACACACGGTGCTGGCCAACGAACAGGTGATCGACGGCTGCGGCTGGCGATCCGGGGCACCGGTGGAAAAGCGCAAACTGTCCCAGTGGTTCCTGCGAATCACGGACTTCGCCGAAGACCTGCTCGAGGGCCTGAAGACTCTGGAGCGGTGGCCGGACAAGGTCCGGCTGATGCAGGAAAACTGGATCGGCCGGTCCAGCGGTGCCCGCCTGACCTTTGCCCTGGTGCAGTCGGGGGCCGGCCTGCCCCCGGGACTCGAGGTCTTCACCACCCGCCCCGATACTCTGTTCGGCGCCTCGTTCCTGGCCATTTCGCCCCATCACCCGCTGGCCGCCGCCCTGGCCGCGGATCATCCCGTGCTGGCCGCGTTCATCGCCGACTGCAACCGAATCGGCACCAGCGAAGCGGCGATCGAGACCGCCGAGAAGCACGGCTTCGACACCGGCCTGACCGTCCACCACCCGTTTCTGGCCGACCGACCGTTGCCGCTTTACGTCGCCAACTTCGTGTTGATGGACTACGGAACCGGGGCGATCTTCGGCTGCCCGGCTCACGACCAGCGCGACCTCGAGTTTGCCCTGAAATATGGGCTGCCGGTGCGCCCGGTGGTGATTCCCGCCGGCGCCGACCCCGAAAGCTTTGCCGTGGCCGGCGAAGCCTACACCGGGCCGGGATCCCTGCACCATTCCGGTTTCCTTGACGGCATGGACGTCGAATCGGCAAAGCAGGCGGCGGGAGAGCGGTTGGAAGCCATGGGCTGCGGCCAGCGCACCACCGTTTACCGCCTGCGCGACTGGGGCGTGTCCCGGCAGCGTTACTGGGGTTGCCCGATTCCGGTCATCCATTGCGACCACTGCGGCATCGTCCCGGTGCCCGATGATCAGTTGCCGGTGACACTGCCCGACGATGTCGGCTTCGACCGGCCCGGCAATCCGCTGGAGCACCATCCGACCTGGAAACACACCCCCTGCCCCGGTTGCGGCCGGCCGGCCCGGCGCGAAACCGACACCTTCGACACCTTTTTCGAGTCGTCCTGGTACTTCGCCCGCTTCACCTCGCCGGGTGAGCAGGGGCGCGGTTTCACGCGCGAGGCCGCCGACTACTGGCTGCCGGTGGACCAGTATATTGGTGGCGTCGAGCATGCGGTGCTCCATCTCCTTTACGCCCGCTTCTTTACCCGGGCCCTCAAACGATGCGGCGCTCTCGGGGTCGATGAGCCCTTTGCCGGTTTGCTGACCCAAGGCATGGTCACCCATCGGACCTACCGGGACGACGAGGGCGGCTGGCTCTATCCCGAAGAGGTCACCGAGCGCGACGGCCAGACCGTGCGCGTCACCGACGGCGCGCCGGTGACGGTCGGCCGGCTCGAGAAGATGAGCAAGTCCAGGAAGAACGTGGTCGGGCTGGAGCGGGTGGTGGATGCCTATGGCGCCGATACCGCACGGCTGTTGTTGCTTTCCGACAGCCCGCCCGAACGGGACCTGGAATGGACCGAAGCCGGCATTGACGGCGCATGGCGCTTCCTGAACCGCCTCTGGCGCCTTTATACCGAACCGCCGGCGGCGCCCGCCACCGCTGCCGGAGCGGCCAGGACCCAGGCCACACGCGGCGCCATCCACAAGGCGATTGCCGCGATCACCGACGATCTTGAGAAATTCCATTTCAACAAGGCGGTCGCGCGAATCCGGGAGTTGACCAACGCCCTCGCGGATCTCGAAGCCGGTGCCGCCGACGATCCCCGGGCGACGGTGCGGCGCGAGGGGCTGGAGGCGCTGGCGGCACTGATCGGGCCAATGATGCCCCATCTGGCCGAGGAACTGTGGCAACAACTCGGCTTTGAAACGCTGCTGGCCGGTCAGCCCTGGCCCGGTTTCGATCCGGCGCTGGTGGCGGACGACACCGTCACGGTGGCGGTCCAGGTCAATGGCAAGCTGCGGGCGACCCTGACGCTGGCCCGGGACCTGGACGCCGCGGCAGCCGAACGGACGGCGCTGGCCGAACCGGCGGTGGTGCGGGTGCTGGAGGGCAGGCCGGTCCGCAAGGTCGTGGTGGTACCAAACCGGGTCATCAACATCGTCGCGTGAGCGGCAAAAGGGGCTCCGGCGCAACCGCGGGCCCGGAAATGAGGAGACGGCAGATGGGTGGCTTGTCCGGGCGGGTGGCGGTAAGGGTCGCGCCGGCACTGGTGCTGGGGCTGCTGCTCGGAGCCTGCGGCTTTCGGCCGATGGCGGCGGTCCCGTCGGACCAGCCGGCGGTGAGCGAGCAGCTGGCGCAGGTGGATATCGAAGAAATTCCCGACCGGATCGGTCAGGAACTGCGCAACCGGCTGATCGACCATTTTTACCGTGACGGCCGGCCGGCCCAGCCGCTGTATCGGCTGGTGATCACGCTCGACACCAGCCAGATGACGCTGGCAGTCCAACAGGACGTCTCGGCATCGCGTTCCGAATGGATCGTCACCGCCAACTATCAGTTGATCTATCTGCCCACCGGGCAGGTGGTGGTGAATGGCAGCAGCCGGGCGGTTCCCGGCTACAACGTCACCTATGCCCAGTATTCTTCCTTCGTTTCGGAAAATGCCGCCTTCGACCGCGGCATCGTGTTCGTCGGAGACGACATCGCGACCCGGATTTCGCTCTATTTCTCCCGCAATCCCGACCAGCGGATGAAGCTGAAGGCCCCCGACTGGGCGGCGTCTCAAACCCCGATACCGGCGCCGGTACCCGCGCCCAAGCCCACGCTGCCGCCGGCGACCGTCACCGTGCCGGCGCCGCCGTCGTCGTTGGCCCATCCGTCGGCGACGCCCACCACCACACCGAACTGGTGACGCCCTGGGAAGGCCCGGGCGGTGAAGCTGCAAGGCAAGGCGATTGACGGCTTCCTCGCCCGACCCGACCGGCGCATCCGGGCGGTTCTGGTCTATGGCCCCGACGCCGGGCTGGTTCGGGAGCGCGCCGGGACCCTGGCCCGAACCGTGGTTCCTGACCTGGCGGATCCCTTCCGGGTCGCCGAGTTGCCGGCGCGGGCGGTTGCGGCCGAAGGGGCGCGGCTGTTGGACGAGGTCACCGCGCTTTCTCTGGTGGGCGGCCGCCGCCTGATCCGTGTGCGCGACGGCGACGAGACCATTACCCCCGCCTGCGCCGCCCTGTTCGCCGCAGCACCGCCCGGCGACAGCCTGGTGGTGGTGGAGGCCGGAGACCTGGGGGCACGCTCGCGCCTGCGTGTTCTGTTCGAAACCGCGGCTCTCGGCGCCGCCCTGCCCTGCTACGTTGAGGATGAATCGGCGCTGCGACGGGTGATCACGGATTTGTCCTCCGACCATGGACTGGTACCCGACGCCGACGCCCTCGCCTTTCTTGCCGCCAACCTGATCGGCGACCGACTGGTGGTTAAGGGTGAACTTGAAAAACTGGCACTCTACATGGGATCCGAGCGCCGGGTGGGGTTGGAGCAGGTCCAGGCGGTCATCGGCGACGGGGCATCGTTGCTGTCGCTGGACGACCCGGTGTGGGCGGCCGCCGGCGGCGACTTCGCGGCCCTCGACAAGGCGCTGGCCCGACTTTACGGCGAAAGCGTCGCACCGGTGGCCATTTTGCGCGCCGCGCAACGCCACTTTCAGCGGCTGCACTGGGTTCAGGCCGAGCTTGCGGCCGGAACCTCGGTTGAAGGCGCACTTTCCGCCCTCAAGCCACCCTTGTTTTTCAAGCTGCGCAACACGTTCCTGGCCCAGTTACGCCAGTGGCCGCTGCCCGCGCTGCGGCAGGCGCTGGAGCGGCTGACCGACGCCGAGATCGAGTGCAAGCAAACCAACATGCCCGACGAAACCCTGTGTGCCCGGACGTTACTGCAACTGGCGGCCCTTGCCCGCAGTCGCCGGTAGGCACCACCGGGCCGGGGTCCGACTGCCGCGACTTCGTACTTTCGGCTAAGGACAGGTGCATTCCCGATCCCGGTCTGATACCCTCACCCGGTAGCTGTCAGAAGACAGACCTTTACCGAGGAGAAAACCAATGGCCGTCGGCGCCGCATCTTACAACACTCCGGTTTCCGGGTATCAACCGTACCAGCAGACGCAGCAGACGCAGAGAACCGGACGGGATACCGATGGCGACGACGCCACCGAATCGGCCGCGACCAAGGCCAAGGAAGCGAAGGTCGGAGCAACCGGGCTGCCCGTCGACGCCAATCGGGGCCGGAACCTCAACATTGTTGCGTGACGCCGCGCGATTTCCCGCCCGCCCCGCCCCTTCGCGGGAACCGGGGCGGCGGCGAGGGTAATGCTTCCGGCACGGACGGCGTATCAATCGGCCGCAACTGACAGGTCATGAAGATGGTTGGCGATGGCCGCGTCCCGGATGGCGATGTGAGAGGCAAGCCAATTTTTGAGAAACCGGCACAGATCATCCAGGACATTCTCCCCGGCTGACAGTGCGCTTTTAAGCCGGTGCAGCTCCACAAGAAACGATTCGTGATCCATCTTATGGTGGAGGTAGTACGGATAGCGGCTGTCCACCATCACCGCCTCTTCGTGCTCGAAGTGCGTTTCGGCATATCTCTCCAGGAGTGCTACTCCCGCGGCAGCCTCTTCCGAAGACGTGGCGCACGCCTCGATCAGCCGGTTGTAGTATTCGAACAACGCCTGATGCTCCCGGTCCAGCCGGTCAACACCCGTCAGGTAACGATCATCCCAGATCATCCGCAGTGCCATGAATTCCGTCCTTGTCGTCCGTAACCGCCATTGAAGGGAGTAATGGCCCCGGCCGTCACGGTCAACAAGGCCCGGGCCCCAGCCCGGAATGCCGGTTGCCGCGTTTTTGCGCCCGTCGGCCCTCGGGCTTCACGTCAGTAAATGACAAATGCATGATATTTTAATTATGGTTTTATGGCATTGGTGACAGTCCGAAACCGGGTGTGTTAGAGGACCGTGTTTCCTGGTTTGGTTGCCTTGACCGGCCAGCCTCGTGATGACGACTGGCCCGGGAGGGGCGACCCCATGCTGTCGAACAGTCCCATCGGCGTCCGCATCGGACTGCTGGTCCTGGCTTCGCTGGTGACGCTCGTCTTGCTGGGCGGCGCCGCGGCCATCGGCGAGCGACGGATCGACCGGGCCACCGGCGACCTCAACGCCTTTCGAGCGGTCTTCGAGCAGACCGCCACCGCCGGGCACCAGGCCGGCGAGATGCGCTTTCAGGCTCTGCGTTTCCTTTCAGAGCGCGACGAAGCGGCGATCACCGCGGTTAGCGGCACCGTGACCGAACTCGGGACGGCGCTGCGGACCCTTCATGACGCCCCTGGGGCGGCGCGGATGGGTGACGAGATCGACACCCTGTCCCAGGCGGTGACAGCCGTCGGCGAGCGGTTCACGAGTCTGGTCGGAGTCGCCCGGCAACTGGGACTGAACGACGATTCGGGCCTGCGCGGCCAGTTGCGCGCCTCCGCCGGCGCGGTCGAGGCCGAACTCAAGCTATGGCCCAATCTCGACAAGCTGATCGTGCCGATGGTCACCATGCGGCTCAATGAAAAGGACTTTATCATCTACAATGATCAATCCTTCCTTGGCCCCCATCGCAAAGCGTTCAACGAATTCAAGTTCAAGCTGGGAGACGTGGGGGTCGATTCCGAGACCCAGCAAAAGCTCGACCGGCTGGTGAAAAGCTACAAGACCGACTTCGGGACCTTCGTCGACACCACCAAGGCCTATCGGGCCGAGGTCGCCGCCTTTAACGATCAGATCACCGCGCTTGAGCCACGTTTTGCCGCACTGCTCGAAGCAGCCCGCAACGGTATGAACACCGCGGTCGCGACCCAACAGCAGGTGCGCGACGGCGTGGTCCAGACCACCCTGCTGATCGGTTCGGCGCTGGTCGCAGCCTTCGTGGTCATCGCCCTGCTGGTCGCGGTCAGCATTACCCGGCCGCTCCGGGCCATCGAAATCGCCATGGAGCGGCTGGCTTCGGGCGATCAGACCGCCGACGTGCCGGGAACCGGACGGCGCGACGAGATCGGCGCCATGGCGCGGGCGGTTCAGGTCTTCAAGGAGAACCTGCATCATACCAGGGAATTGGAAATCAAGGGCCGAGAAAGCGAGCGCCAGGCCGAGGCAACCCGCAAGCAGATGCTGGTCGAGGTCGCCAATGACTTCGACGCAGCATTCGGCCGGGTGCTCGCCACCGTCGGCGGCGCCGCCGAACGGATCCGCGACGGCTCGTACATTATGCGTGATACTGCGGAAAAGATGAGCGAACAGGCCGTCGATACCGCGACCAAGTCCCATAAAACCGCCGAAATCGTCGGCACCGTCAACCGCGTGTCCCGGACGCTGTCGACCTCGATCGGCGAGATCGGTCGGCGGGTGGCCAGCGCCGGAACCGCCGTCGGGCGTGCGGTCGAACATACCCGCTCCAGCGACGCCACGGTGCGGACACTGGCCGAAAGTTCCCGTCGGATCGGCGAAATCGTCAAGCTGATCAACGGCATTGCCGGCCAGACGAACCTGCTGGCGCTCAATGCCACCATCGAAGCGGCGCGGGCCGGAGAGGCCGGCCGCGGCTTTGCCGTGGTCGCAGGAGAGGTCAAGACCCTGGCCGGTCAGACCGCAAAGGCCACCGGCGAAATCGCCGGACAGGTTGGCGCCATCCAGGCCGCGACCGAAGCGGTGGTCGCGGCGATCCAGGCGATCCGGGGCACCGTCGAAGAGGTCGAAACCCTCTCGGCCGAAGTGTCTCAGGCCGTCGAGCAACAATTGGTGCAAACCAATGAAATCGTTGGCGCCGTTGACGATGCCACCGCCAATTCCACCGCGGTATCCGAAAGCGTCGCCAACATGGCCATGAACGCCGCTGAAACCGGCCGATCCGCCATCGAAATGATTTTTTCCGCAGACCAGTTGCACGACGAACTGCATCAGCTCCAGAGTGATGCGAAGCGATTTGTTTCTTCAATCCGGACTTGACCGATGCCCCTGCACGCCGGGAATCCAAAGGTTACAACCGATGGCAGGAACGGCGGGGATATTATTACTTCCGAATTAATCCGATATTCATAAATGTTAATGGTCCGATTCGTGGCCACGATCTTCGCCAGTGATCACCACCATTATTCAGATCAGGCATGAAATCTTGGCCGACCCGTCACGAAATTGACACGCTAATTTGCTAGTGATGCTTCCCAGTCTAACCAAGGGGGCGATGTTCCCGAGAGCACGCCGCTGTCAGCCTGTGGATTGGTGAAAAGAATGAGTGTGCCGCTCCAGAGGGTCGAAACCGCGGGGGACGGCGACGCCGGCGGCTGGCATACCGACGGCCATATGCTGGCCTTCGAGATTCGCTGCCGCATCCATTACGCCTATCAGCCGATTGTCTGCATACGGTCCGGCCGCTGCTTCGGCTTCGAGGCTCTGGCCCGGGGCCAGGAGGCCCTGGGGTTTCCGACTGTCGCGGCGATGCTCGATCAGGTCCATCACACCGGCGCACTGCCCCGGGTCGAAGCGATCCTCCAGGAAAAGGCGGTGTCCACCGTCGCCGAGGTGTTGCGGCGAACCCAGGCCCGTTTATTCTTCAACATGGACAACCGCGTCCTGCAATTGCCCGACTATGTACCCCAACGGACGACGGAGATCCTGGCCGACCATGGCCTTGACCCGGCGGTGCTGTGTCTGGAACTTTCCGAGCGGCATGTGGTCCCGGATGCCGTGCGGGTTTCGGAAACCCTGCGTTTCTATCGCCATCACGCCTATCTGTTCGCCCTCGACGATTTCGGCACCGGCTTTTCCGGCCTGCAATTGCTTTACGAGCACCATCCTGACATTCTTAAGATCGATCGGTTTTTCATCAGCGGGATCGACCAGGATGAGCGCAAGCGGTTGTTTGTCAACACCATCGTCAATCTTGCCCATATCCTTGGGGCAACCGTGGTGGCGGAAGGCGTCGAGACCGAGGCGGAGTTCCGGGCCTGCAAACAAATCGGCTGCGATCTGATCCAGGGCTACTATATTGCCCGCCCGACTGCCGAGCTGGGGGCGCTTCAGGAGTATTACCCGATTGTTGTCGAGGCCAACCGGCGCGAACGGCGCGAACGGCGCCCCGACCAGCGGCTGATGCGCGACGAATTGGTCCGTCTGCCGACCCTGTCGCTGGCCGATCCGATGACCACGGTCTTTGAAACCTTCCGGGCCAACGTCAACTGTGGCTTCTTTCCGGTGCTCGACAATCGCAGCTATCCGGTGGGAGTCGTCCGCGAGAGCGATATCAAGCCCTATATCTACTCGCCTTTCGGCAAGGAACTGCTCCAGAACAAGGTCAGCGGTCGCAACCTGCGCCATTTCATCTCGTCGGCCACCGCCTGCGACGTCAACACCGACGCCGAGATGATTCTGGCCATGTACGCCCACGCCTCGGAGCCGGCGCCGATTCTGGTCACCGAGAACTTTCGCTATCTGGGGGTGCTGCGTCCCGAATCGCTGCTGAAGGTGATCAACGAAAAAAATCTGGTCTATGCCCGCGATCAGAATCCGCTGACCCGGATGCCCGGCAACAATCCGATCACCGATTACCTGGCCGGGATGCTTGACGACGAGGAGGCCGAATACGCCCTGGTCTATTTCGATCTCGATAATTTCAAGCCGTTTAACGATACTCTGGGTTTCCGTCAGGGCGACCGGGCAATCCTGATGTTCGCCGACGTGATGCGGATGCTGTTGAACCGGCCCAATATCTTCCTGGGACACATCGGCGGCGACGATTTCTTTGCCGGCATCCACGGAATGGAAATCGAGGCGGCCGAAGCCCTGGTCCTGGACGTGCTGACCATGTTCCGCAACAACATCGAAAGCTTTTACGATACGGAAACCCGCGCCCGCGGCTTCATCGTCGCGCCGGGCCGCGACGGCCAGCCCGCCCGGTTTCCGCTGCTGAGTTGCAGCGCCGCTGTGCTCCAGGTGCCCCCCGGACCGCGCCAGACCAGCCTCGACCACATCGTCGCCGTCATCGCCGACCTCAAAAAAGCGGCCAAAATCAGCCCCAACCACCTGGCCCGGCACCGTCTGAGCGCGGGCGTCGAAGAATAAGGGTCTGAGTGGTATCGCGCTCATGGAAAGTGTTATCAAAAGTGCTCGAACCAGACCCTTGAAAGTTTAAGTGAACGGTATCGGGTCTAAGGCTGGAACTGTTCCTTGAGAATACGCTCCTCAAGGGTGAACTCGGGGTCGAACAGCAGGGTCAGCGCGGTCTGGCGGTCTTCGGTGACCTCGACCCGCTCGACCTCGCGCACCTCCACATGGTCGGCCACCGCGCTGACCGGCCGCTTGGCCGATTCCAGCATCTCGATGCCGATGCGGGCGGTATGGGGCAACAGGGCGCCGCGCCAGCGCCGCGGCCGGAACGCACTGATCGGGGTCAGGGCCAGCACGCCGGCGTTCAGCGGCACGATGGGTCCATGGGCGGAAAAGTTGTAAGCGGTGCTGCCAGCCGGGGTGGCCATCAGGACGCCGTCGCAGATCAATTCCGGCAACCGCTCCACGTCATTGACCAGGATGCGCAACTTGGCGGCCTGACGGGTTTCGCGCAGCAGCGAGACCTCGTTGATGGCCAGCGCCTCGACCCGCTCGCCATTGGTCCGGGTCGCGACCATCCGCAACGGATGGAGCGTCACCGGCATGGCCTTGGCCACCCGCCCGGCCAGATCGTCCTCCCCATACTTGTTGAGCAGGAAGCCGACGCTGCCGAGATTCATCCCGAACACCGGCAACGGCGGCGAGGTACTCTGGCCAAGGGTGCGGTGCAGGGTTTCCAGCAGAAAGCCATCACCGCCAAGCGCGACCACCACACCGGCCTGATCGAGGGGAACGCTGCCGTAACGCTGGCTGAGCCGGGCCAGCGCCGCCTCGGCTTCGGGAGTGGCCGCGGCGACGAATCGCAACCGCGCCTCAGGGATCGGTACCGGTCGGGGAGCCGGTCCGGCGGCGCTGGCGGGAATGGCGGCGATGCCGCCCTGGCTGTGCATCGGCATCATGGACCGACTGTACCCCAGGACATCGCCCCGGCCAACCCTCTGCGCTGCGGCGCACCCGACTTCCAGGCGGGCCACGGGGACCGACGACCATCAGCCGTTGCCACATGCCGGTGACAGGCCGGCAAATCCCAGCTAGACTCGCCCGCGACACCCGGGGGTCCCGGTGCCGGCCGGCAATCGTTGCCATGGCCCGGTCCGGCCTTATCTCAAGCGCTCAGGCCATTCTGCCCTTACAGCCCTTCAGCCTCCGACACCACGAGGTGCCCGTTGCATGGACGATCCCATTACTCAGGGCGGAGACCGACCGGGTCCGTCATCGTCTCCCGAGAAAGTCCGGTTGCTCGGGCTGGCCTGTGCGGTTCCGCCACATGTGCTGGACCAGGATGCGGTGCTGCGGGCGGCACGCACCGTGTTCGGACCGCGACTGCGCGACTTCGAACGACTGGCGCCGGTGTTCGACAATGCCGGGATCACCACCCGTTACGCCAGCAAGCCGCTTGACTGGCTTCTTGGGGCGCCCGGCTGGGCCGAAAAAAATGCCGCCTATCTGGAGTCGGCCCAGAACCTGCTCGAACAGGCGGCACGATCCTGCCTCCGCGGCGCCGGATTGATTCCCACCGACGTCGATGCCCTGGTGGTGGTTTCCAGTACCGGCATCGCCACCCCCAGCCTCGATTCCCTGCTGATGGAGCGTATGGGCCTGCGCCCCGATACCCGACGTTTGCCGGTGTTCGGACTCGGCTGCGCCGGCGGCGTGCTCGGGCTGGCCCGCGCGGCCGAACTGGCGCGTGCCGTGCCCGGCTCCAACGTGCTGTTGCTGGTGGTGGAACTGTGCTCGCTGACGGTGCGCCACGGCGATCTCAGCCCGACCAACGTCGTCGCCACCGCGCTGTTCGGCGACGGCGCCGCGGCCTGCCTGATCCGCTGCGACGCTGCCGCCGACCCGAAGGCCCTTAACCCGGACGACTCGATTGACCGGGACCCCACCGGCCCAGGCCGCGGGCTCGCGGCACTGGTGGCCTCCTGCGAGCATACCTGGCCGGGGACCCGGGACATCATGGGCTGGCGGGTGGCCAACGACGGCCTGGGGGTGGTGTTCAGCCAGGACATCCCGCGGCTGATCCGCGAGCGGCTGCGTCCGGTGCTCGACGGCTTTCTGGCGGCACGGGGGATGACCCGGGCGAATCTCGCCGGCGTCGCCTGCCATCCCGGCGGCGTCAAGGTTCTGAGCGCCCTGGAAGAGGTGCTGGCACCGGTTTCTGACGGCTTCGAGGAGTCCCGGTCGGTGCTGCGCGACTACGGCAACATGTCGGCCGTCACCGTGTTCTTCGTCCTGGAGCGGCGGCTGGCGGCGGGCGCCACCGGCCGCCATTTGCTGACCGCGTTCGGGCCGGGGTTCACCGCAGCCCTGCTGCTGGCCGATCTCTGAGCAGCGGAGGCCGGCACCCATGGATTTCGGGACACCCCAGATCATCGTGCTTCTGGTTGCCGCCCAGCGGCTGGCCGAACTCGGGCTGGCGGCCCACAACACCCGCCGGCTGCTGAGCCAGGGCGGACAGGAGGTGGGAGCCCGGCACTATCCCCTGATCGTTTTGCTCCACGGTGGCTGGCTGGTGGCGCTGTTCGTCTCGGTTGCCGCCGGAACCCCGGTAAGCTGGCCGTTGATTGGCGTCTTCGTGGCCTTGCAGGCGGCGCGGCTGTGGGTGATCGCCACCCTCGGCCGCTTCTGGACCACCCGGATCATCACCATACCCGGCGCCCCGCTGGTCCGCACCGGCCCTTACCGCTGGCTCCGCCACCCCAACTATTGGATCGTCAGCGCCGAGATGGCGGTGCTGCCGCTGGCGTTCGGCGCCTGGACCGTGGCACTTGCCGGTTCCGTCCTCAACGCTCTGGTGCTCCGCCACCGCATCCGGGTCGAAGAGGCGACCTTCAAGGAGCGGCGGTGATCTCCGGCTTGCGGCAGCGGTCGGTGAATCCCGCCGGCAGCCGCGTCCAAACCCGGGTTTCGCCCAGCATCGGGATCAGCAGATAACCACGCAGGCGCAACCGGTCCGGGCCATCAACGGTCATCTCGGCCCTCCAGTCCCGACCATCCTCGGGATTGTAGATCGAGCCACCGCCCCACACCCCGTCCTCTTGGAGCCTGAAGCCGCGAAGGATTTCCAGGCCGCACAGCGGCTGGCGCCGCAGTCGCGCATCCGGGTTGTGGCGGTCCATCGGCGCACCCCGGGCGCCTTCGGGCGGATGGCTCTCATCGATCCAGGCAATCCGCCCACACACGGCGTCGCCGCAGGGAAAGACCTCCACCGCGGCCTTGCGCGCATCGGTCAGCCACAGGCCGACCGGCGATGCCCCACCGCCCGCCGCGGCCTCCGGCGCCCCGGCCAGTGCCCCGATCACCGCCACCAGGGTTGCCGGTCCCAGGCTGCCGGCCCGGCGCCGTGAACGCGATAATGACCTGACCACCAATCACCCTCCGTATTTCATCCGGTCGTTCGATCACGACCCCGTTCATTCCGTGGATTTGCGCCGGGTCCCGGGGCCATCGGCTCCCGCGCCCGTCGGGCAGCCTGGGGCCGCCGCCGGTTGACCGTCCTTGATGCCGAGACAGGAGATAAGCCGTTCGCGGTTCCCGATCAGGTCGGCGAGGGTGTAGCGGTCGAGCACCCCGAAGAAGGCGTCGAGGGCTTCCCCCAAGGCGATCCGAAAGCGGCAATCCGCATGCAGCGGGCAGGTATTGGTCGCAGGATCGAAGCACTCGACCAGTTTCACGGCGCCCTCGGTCTGACGCACCACCTCTCCAACGGACGTCGACTCCGCCGCCCGGGCCAGCCGGACACCGCCAGCCCGGCCGCGGACCGAAACCAGATAGCCAAGACGGCATAATTCGGCCGCCGCCTTCTTCAGGTGGTCGTGAGAAATGCCGTAGGCGCGGGAAATTTCGGGGATGGCACTGGGCTCAGGCCCCTTCAGCCCCGCGTAAATCAGGATGCGGACGGCAAAGTTCGAGAACTGGGTCAACCGCATCGGCAAAGCTTCCCTCGACAGCCGGGCTGCCATCTGATACCAAAAATTAATAGGTGCGCGGTATATACCTGATTTAGGGCTTGGCGCCCACACTGCGCCGTCGGAGCGGGGCCGCCACTCCGCCGACGCTCATGCCGTACAAACCGCCTTCCAGATCTGCAAATTTCGTATACTTCGTATATTCGAATATACATATAATAGGCCCCGAGGGGCATTGCCGGACGCGGGTTGGAGTCGTCGGAAGTGTGAATGAACGCCCAGGAGGACCCAATGAACGGAATGATAGCAACCATTCTTGAGTATTGGCACGAAGGAATCAGGCCTAGAACACCACTTTCCCGAATGATTGTCCCGCTCCTCGCTTTTAAATTCGCGTTCATTATTCTGCTATATCTGATTTTTTTTGGTCCATCAACCCAGCATGATCCCGGACTATCGGAGATTGATGCTGATGTACTCCATCTGTCGGCCTCACCACTTCGGGATGCCCTCCCATGATAGACATCGACGTTGTCACTCTCGCCCGTTTACAGTTTGCTGCCACCGCGCTCTATCACTTTCTGTTCGTTCCCCTGACGCTCGGGCTGTCGGTGCTCTTGGGAATCATGGAAAGTGTGTACTTCATCACGAAACGCCCCATCTGGCGCGACATGACCAAGTTCTGGGGGGTCCTCTTTGGTATCAACTTCGCCATGGGGGTGGCCACCGGCCTGACCATGGAATTTCAGTTCGGTACCAACTGGGCCTATTACTCACACTATGTCGGCGATATCTTCGGTGCACCGCTGGCCATTGAAGGTCTGATGGCGTTCTTTCTGGAAGCCACCTTCGTCGGCATATTCTTTTTCGGCTGGGACCGGCTCTCCCGCGGCGCCCACCTGTTCGTCACCTGGATGGTCGCGCTCGGCTCGAATCTCTCGGCCCTGTGGATCCTGATCGCCAATGGCTGGATGCAGCACCCGGTCGGCGCCACCTTCAACTTCGAATCCATGCGCATGGAAGTCTCAAGCTTCTATGAGGTGCTGTTCAACCCCACCGCCCAGGCCAAATTCGTCCACACCATCAGTGCCGGATACGTCACCGGCTCGCTGTTCGTGTTAGCGGTCAGTGCCTTCTTCCTTCTGGCCCGACGTAACGTCGACTTCGCCAAACGGTCGATCACGGTCGCCGCGGCCTTCGGATTATGCGCATCTCTGTCGGTAGTCGTGCTCGGCGACGAGTCCGGCTATACCGCCGCGGAAGACCAGAAGATGAAGCTCGCGGCCATCGAGGGGATGTGGGACACCGAGCCGGCGCCCGCAGGCTTCAACATCGTCGCCATTCCCGACCCCGAGCACCACACCAATGCCTTCGAAGTGAAGGTCCCCTGGCTGCTCGGCCTGATCGCGACGCGCTCGACTTCCGAACAGGTCCCCGGCATCAACGCGCTGGTGGCCAGGAACGCGCAGAATATCCGGGACGGGATCACGGCCTACACCGCACTTCAGACCCTGCGCAAGAATTCTGATAATCCCGAAGCCCGGGCGACGCTTAAGAAATATGAATATGGTCTTGGCTATGCCCTGCTGCTGACCAAGTATACCAACGATATCCCCGCCGCCACCGACGATATGATCGCCAAGGCGGCCTGGGATACGGTCCCCGATGTCGCCCCCCTGTTCTGGACCTTCCGGTTGATGGTGGCGCTCGGCCTGTTTTTCATCGCCCTGTTCGCCGTCGCGTTCTGGTTCGTGGTCCAGAAGCGTCTCGAAACCTCCCGCTGGTTCCTGCGCCTTGCCCTGTTCAGCCTGCCCCTGCCGTGGGTCTCCAGCGAACTGGGGTGGTTCGTGGCGGAGTACGGCCGCCAACCCTGGTGCATCGACGGCATTCTGCCGACCCGCCTTGGGGCTTCGTCCCTGACCACAGGCGACCTGTGGCTGTCGCTGGGGGGGTTCCTGGTCCTTTATTCGACGCTGCTGGTGGTCGAACTGTACCTGATGGTGCGCACCATTCGCAAAGGTCCCGAGGACTATTTCGGCCATCGTCCACCACCGGCCTTTGTTCCAGCCGAATAGACGTCCCAACACGGGCACGGGAGCTGATCAATGTTTGATTTCGAGACTTTACGCCTGATCTGGTGGTTCCTGTTGGGCTTTTTGCTCGCCGGCTTCGCCATCTTCGACGGCTTTGACTTCGGAGTCGGGGCGCTGTTGCCCTGGCTTGCCCGAACCGACAGCGAACGCCGGGTGGTCATCAACACCATCGGTCCGGTCTGGGAAGGCAACCAGACCTGGATCATTCTGGGCGCGGGCGCCATCTTCGCGGCCTTCCCGCCGCTGTACGGCGCCTCGTTCTCGGGCTTTTATCTGGCCCTGATCGGCCTGCTGTTTTCCATGATCCTGCGGCCCGGTGGCTTCAAGTACCGCTCCAAGCTTGAGAGCCCGACCTGGCGGACCATCTGGGATCATCTGCTGTTCGTCGGGGGGGTGGTGCCGCCGCTGCTGTTCGGCGTTGCGGTCGGCAACGTCCTGCAAGGGGTGCCTTTTCACTTCGACGAATGGCAACGGCTGTTCTACGACGGCAGCTTTTTCGGGCTGCTCAACCCGTTCGCCCTGCTGTGCGGGCTGGTCAGCGTGTCCATGGTGGTCACACACGGGGCCGTGTATCTGGTCAACAAGACCGATGGCGCGGTTCAGGCGCGGGCGATCGGGGTCGCCGGCGTCGCGCCCCTGGTCACCATCACGCTGTTCCTGCTGGCCGGCCTGTGGGTGGCGTTCGGGCTCCAGGGTTACGTGGTCACCGCCGGCGGCGCCTGGAGCGGACCGTCGAACCCCTTCACCAAGACGGTGGAGCTGCACACCGGCGCCTGGCTCGCCAATTACCGGTCCTATCCGTGGATGGCGCTGGCGCCAATGCTCGGATTCGGTGGAGCGGTGCTGACCGCCCGCCTGATCCGTTCGGCACGGCCGATGCTGGCCTTTGTCAGCAGCGGAGCCAGCATCTTCGGCATCGTCAGTACCGCCGGGGTCAGCATGTTCCCGTTCCTGATGCCGTCGTCAAACCATCCGAACCAGAGCCTGACCGTCTTCGATGCCTCGAGCAGCCACGACACCCTGATGATCATGCTGATCTCGACCATCATCTTCATGCCGATCATCATTATATACACCGGATGGGTGTTCAAAGTGATGCGCGGCACGGTATCAACCAAGTATATCGACGATAATTCGCACTCTGTTTACTGACACGGGGGCGATGTGGAGGCTTCTTATGTGGTACTTTACCTGGATTTTGGGCACTTGGTTCGCCGCTTCGTTCGCGATCATGCTGGCCCTGTGGCAGGAGGTGGACAGTCCATCCTCTCCCGATCGGGGATATGGTCAGCCCTGACCGCCGTCTGAAAGGCACTCATGAGATGGAATGCTATCGGTCCTTGGGCCGGAGCGGCCGGATGTTCGTCTGGCTGACCCTTGGGGTCGCAACCGCTGGGTTCATTTTGCGTCTCGTCTGGCTGTGGCGGTATTGGACATGAAGCATTTATCAATGCAACACGCCTTCCGGACATTACTTCACTCTGCCCAGACCCCAGGCTCGTCAATGCCTCAAGCGGGTCTCAGTGAAGATCACCAGTCATAGGGGTTGATATGGACACCGTTGTCAGACTTTCGCCGTTTTTGTCGGTTTCGCCCCAGCTCTCCGAAACCGACATTGGAATTTCCGGAGCCCTGGGCTTCCGCACGATCCTCAACAGCCGACCCGATGGCGAGACCGAGGGCCAGCCCACCAGTGCGGCCATCGAGGCCGCGGCCCGGCGTCATGGCCTCGACTATCGGTATCTGCCGGTGATCTCGGGAAAGATCACCGACGGCAATGTCGAGGACTTCGGCAAGATCATGGCCGAGGTGCGCGGGCCGGTGCTGGCCTATTGCCGGACCGGGACCCGATCGACGTCCCTGTGGGCGCTGCACGAGGCCCGCCATCTGGATCCCGAGGCAATCCTGAAGGCGTGTGCCGCCGCGGGCTACCACCTGGACGCGCTGCGGCCGAAACTGGAGGCACGCTGGACCGGTGAACCCGCGGGAAGCACACCTGCCCCCGTCGGTGCGACCGGTATGGGACCGCGCGGCTATGACGTGGTGATCGTCGGCGGTGGCGCCGCCGGCATCGCCACCGCGGCCAGCCTGCTGCGTCGCCGTCCGTCGCTGGCCATCGCGGTGATCGAGCCCGGCGACAAGCATTACTATCAGGCGGGATGGACACTGGTGGGCGCCGGGCTGTTCGACCGCCGCAAGACCGAACGGCCGATGGACCGGGTGATGCCCTCCCAGGTCACGTGGTTACGGTCCGCCGTCGCCGGCTTCGAGCCCGAACACCATCAGGTGGTGCTGGAGGAAGGCGCCCGCGTTCGCTATCGGACCCTGGTGGTGTGTCCGGGCATCCGGCTGAACTGGGATGGCGTCGAAGGTCTGCGCGAAACCCTGGGGCGCAACGGCGTCACCTCGAATTACATGTTCGACCTTTCGTCCTACACCCGCCAACTGGTCCAGGGCCTGCGCGGCGGTCGCGCCCTGTTCACCCAACCGCCGATGCCGATCAAATGCGCCGGCGCGCCGCAAAAGGCCATGTACCTCTCTTGCGATCAATGGCAGAGGCGCGGCGTCCTGTCCGACATCGATGTCGAATTCAACACGGCGGGAATGGTGCTGTTCGGTGTTCCCGACTATGTGCCGTCGCTGATGTCCTATGTCGAACGCTACAAGGCCCGGCTTTGTTTCGGCAGCACCCTGGTCGCCATTGACGGTCCCGGACGCAAGGCGTGGTTCAACGTAAAGCAGGACGACGGCTCGATGCAGCGGGTCGAAAAGGGCTTTGACATGATCCATGTCTGCCCGCCGCAAACCGCCCCGGATTTCGTGCGCGCCAGCCCGCTGGCCGATGCCGCCGGCTGGGTCGAGGTCAGCCCGGAAACTCTCCAGCATCCCCGGTTCGGCAACATCTTCGGCCTGGGCGACGCCTGTTCGACCCCCAACGCCAAGACCGCCGCCGCGGTGCGCAAGCAAGCGCCGGTGGTTGCCGAAAACGTGCTCGGCGTGCTCGACGGCAAGGGACCGCGGGCGCTTTACGACGGTTACGGCTCGTGCCCGTTGGTGGTCGAGCGCGGCAAGGTGGTGCTCGCCGAGTTCCTCTATGGCGGCAAGCTGGCCCCGAGCATCCCGTTCCTCGACTCCACCAGGCCGCGCTGGCTCGGCTGGTTCATGAAGACCCGGATGTTCCCGGTTCTCTACTTCGACTTCATGCTCAAGGGGCGGGAATGGCTGGCGAAGCCGCAGCGCCTGCCGCATCAGCCCACCGCCCACGAGGCGGCCGCGGCCTGTGACTTTTCCGATTCCGCCGCATCGTCAAAAGGGAGCCGATGATCATGATTTCCAACGTCACGATTCCAAGCGTCGCGACACCCGGCGTCAAGGCTTTCTTCGACGAAGCAACCTTCACCGTCAGCTATGTGGTTGCCTGCCCGGCGACCCGAATTGCGGCCGTGATCGACTCGGTGCTCGACTATGACCCGCACGCCGGGCGCACTTCGACCACCTCCGCCGACGCCATGATCGCCTGGATCAACCGGCACGGACTAACCGTCGCGTGGATTCTCGAGACCCATGTCCACGCCGATCATGTCACCGCAGCGCCGTACCTGAAGGAAAGGCTCGGGGGACGGATCGCCATCGGCGAGCATGTCAGGACGGTTCAGGAGACCTTCAAAGGCATCTTCAATGCCGAACCGGAATTCGCAACCGACGGGCGGCAGTTCGACCAGCTGTTCAGCGACGGCGAAACCTTCAGCATCGGCGACGTGACGGCCGCGGTGATCCATACCCCGGGCCATACCCCGGCCTGCGTCAGCTACCGGATCGGCGATGCCGTGTTCGTCGGCGATACCCTGTTCATGCCCGATTTCGGCACGGCACGCTGCGATTTCCCGGGAGGCTGCGCCGCCACCCTGTATCGCTCGATCCGTAAGATTTTGGCGCTGCCGCCGGCCACCCGTCTGTTCATGTGCCATGACTATCAGCCGGGAAACCGCGAAACCCGGTGGGAAACCACGGTGGCGGCACAGCGTGCCGGCAACCTTCACGTCCACGACGGCATCGACGAAGCCGGGTTTGTGGCTCTGCGCACCGCCCGCGACCGGACGTTGGACATGCCGGTCCTGATCCTGCCGTCGGTGCAGATCAACATGAGAGGCGGAAGCCTGCCTCCGGCGGAGAGCAACGGTATCCGTTACCTCAAGATACCGCTCGACGTCCTGTGATTGCAGTCGCGTCGCTATCCAACAGCATGTTATGCAGGGGAATGTGAATGGTCACCGAGGCAGGTCTTCAGCCGATCCTGGCGATCCTATCGGGCGGCTTCTCCGGCTTCAGCCTCGGCCTGATCGGCGGCGGCGGCTCGGTTCTGGCGGTCCCACTGCTCATTTACTTCGTCGGGATTTCCGATCCGCACATGGCCATCGGGACCAGTGCCCTGGCCGTGGCTCTCAACGCCTTTGCCAATCTGCTCCCCCATGCCCGCGCCGGTCACGTCCGCTGGCGCAGTGCCATGATCTTCGGGGCGTTTGGGGTCCTTGGGGCCTATGGTGGGTCAACCCTGGGCAAACTCCTCGACGGCCAAAAGCTGCTGTTCCTGTTTGCCGTCGTGATGATGGCGGTGGCGGTGGTGATGTCCCGACCAAGGGCCGCCGGACTGGCCCAGCCCGAATGCCGGACCTGGAGCTGTTTCATCCCCATCGTCGCCACCGGCCTCGTGGTCGGTGGCCTCTCGGGATTCTTCGGGATCGGGGGCGGCTTTCTGATCGTCCCCGGCCTGGTGTTCTCAACCGGAATGCCGCTCATCGAGGCGATCGGAACCTCGCTGTTCGCGGTGGGGGCGTTCGGTCTCACCACCGCCGGCAACTATGCGTTATCGGGCCTGATCGACTGGTCCATCGCCGCCTTCTTCATCGCCGGCGGCGTGGCCGGCGGATGGGGCGGCATGCTACTGGCCAAACGCCTCTCCAAGACCCATCGGATGCTCAATCTGGTGTTCGCGGTGATGGTGTTCGCGGTCGGCCTCTATGTCCTGTTCAAGAATTTGAATGCGTTCTGGTAACACCGGTAACACCGGCAGGCAACCCGCCGCCCGCGGCGGCCTGGAACCGCGCGCTCCCCGCTCAAGGACCGGAACCCTGATGATGCCAGCCCCCGACAAGGAAAGACTGGGCGAATGCCGGTCGCTGACGGTCACCTGCCTCTCGGAAACCGGCTGGCACGACAACGATCTGATGCTGGCCGACATCAAAGCCTCCGATGGCCCCGATGCCAGCCAGTGGACCAAATCATGGCATGCCGACAATGCCGCCGGCAGCGCCAGCCTGCTCGAGGTGACGCTGTTGGATGGGCAGCGGCGCAAACTCCTGATCGATTGCGGATGGAACACCACCTACATGACGCGCCGCTTCGAGGATACGGGAGTGGCGCGTATGCTCGAATACGGCGAAGTAGATCTGTTGTTTCTGTCCCATGAGCACCTTGACCACCTGTGGGGATTGCAGGCGGTCCTGCGTTACCGACCCGACATCACGATATGCGTGCCGGCAACCTTCAGCGACACCGCCCATGCCTTTATCCGCGGCGAACATCCGTCACCAACCGGCTCCGACGCGCAAGCACTCATCCGTCATGCCGGCCGGATCGTGACAACCCCGGTCGGCGTGCCGGTTCCGCTCTACCCCAGTTGCGTGGCGGTCGCCTTCGATCTGCCGGTTCTGCTCGGTATCAGGGGGGAACAGTCCCTGTATTTTCGCGTCCGTGACAGCGGAACCGTCTGCGTGACGGGCTGCTGCCATCAGACCGTGACCACCCTTGCCGACTATGCTGTCGAACACATCTCCATGGAGCGCACCTTGTACGGGCTTTATGGCGGGCTGCACATCGCGCCCTTCGGCGCTTTGACAGCGAAGCAAGAGGAAATGATCAAGGACATGCATCGTTTCGGCTTTCGCAAAATTGCCGCCAATCATTGCACCGGCCCGGCAGCCATCAGAAAAATGATCCAATTGGGATATCCGATCGTATACGGGTCCAATGGACGGGATTCGTCCGGTACTCTGACTCTTGGGAATGGTGACGGTGTTGTTTTCGAATAAAACTACACGAAATTGGGAGCGTCAGACGTTGGGCTGCGGCAGCCAATGAACCGCCGCCAATGAATTTGGCCAGACGGCTTGGCTCCGATGGTCATGATCAGGGGCCGCGTGGCTTTGCGTCCGCCGTCCCGGATTGATCCGTCGTGATCGAATCATCGGCTATATTCAAAGCATTGCCGCCGGAAACGACCATCGCTCCGAACTCCGGCGGCGCGGATGCCATACAACAATCATCCATCCGTCACTGAATTGTCACGAGATATAGTTAGAATACGGTGCTTTTAACTGAGGCGACGGGAGCGCATGCAAGGTGAAGAGAAATTATTTTTGTCAGGCCGCAATCGGCGCGGTCTGTCTGTCGGTCATGATTGGATTTGGCGGACAGAGCAGTGCCGCGGAACTCCGGTTGGTCGGCTCGGGCGCCAGCTTCCCGTTCCCCATTTATTCCGCTTGGTTCAAGGACTTCAGCAGCCAGAACGAGGTCAAGGTCGATTACCAGTCCAAGGGCAGCGGCGCCGGCATCCAGGACTTCATCAACAAGACCGTGGATTTCGCCGCCAGCGATGCCGCGATGACCGACGCCGAAATCGCCAAGGTTGATGGGGGTGTGATTCTCCTGCCGATGACCGCGGGCGAAATCGTCCTGGCCTATAACCTGCCGGGCGAGCCCAAGGGGCTCAGGCTGCCGCGGGATGTCTATCCCGACATCTTTCTGGGTAAGATCACCCAGTGGAACGACCCGCGCCTGGTGGCGGCCAACCCCGGTGTCGCGTTACCCGACCTGCCGATCACCGTGGTCCACCGCTCCGACGCCAGCGGCACCAACTTCGTCTTCACCAGGCACCTGAGCGCCATCAGCGAAACCTTCAAGAATGGCCCCGGCGTCGGGACCACCGTGGTCTGGCCGCAGAGCGACAAGTTCATCGCCGCGCCCCGGAACGACGGTGTGACGGCAACCATCAAGCAGACTCCCGGCGCCATCGGCTATATCGAGTACGGCTACGCCAAGTTGACCCGGGCCAACACCGCGCTCCTGCAAAACAAGGCCGGCAAATACATCGAAGCCAACGCCGAGAGCGGCGTTGCCGCCCTGGCCAGCGCCGAGTTCCCGCCCGATCTCCGGGTCTGGGTTTCGGACCCCGCCGGTGACGAGGCGTACCCGATCGCCACCTTCACCTGGATGCTGTTCTACAAGAAGCAGGACGCGGAAAAAGCTGCGGTGCTGCGTAAACTGGTCGACTACAGCCTGACCAAGGGCCAGACCATTGCCGACTCCATGGGCTACATTCCGCTGCCGGCGGTGGTGGTGGAAAAGATCAAGGCCGCGGCTCAGGAAATCCAATAACGGGTGGTGTGCCTGCCGCCTCGCGTCGCACCAACGACGTTCAACTTCCCCGGGCGCCGCCCGGGGGGCTTGGCGGCACCTTCCACCCGAACCGGAGATCGGACCATTGCGCAATCCGTTTTCGCTGGCGGCACCGGCCGACGCCATATCCCGGCCGCCCTCGGCCCTCGACGTCATCGCCGACCGGACCTTTTACGGACTGGCCTGGGCCAGCACCTTCTTCATTCTGGTTCTGGTCGCCCTGATCCTGTGGCGGATTGCCGGGCAGGCACTGCCGGCGATTCAGGATTACGGCCCGGGTTTCCTGTTCGGCACCGCATGGGACGTCCAGAAGGAACAGTTCGGCATTTTACCGCAGATCTGGGGCACGTTGTACAGCTCCCTGCTCGCCCTGCTGATCGGCGGCTTCTTTGGCATCACGGTCGCCATCTTCCTGACCCAGGACTTCCTGCCGCCCCGGCTGGCCGGGCTGTTCCGCACCACCATCGAGATGCTGGCGGCCATCCCCAGCGTGGTGTTCGGCCTGTGGGGCATCTTCGTGGTGATCCCGGCGCTGCGACCGGTGGCGGAGTTCCTCCACGATCATCTGGGCTGGATTCCGTTCTTCGGCACCTCTCTCAGCGGACCCGGCCTGTTGCCGGCAGCCATTGTGCTGGCCATCATGATACTGCCGACCATTGCCGCGATTTCCCAGGACGCGCTCCAACTGGTTCCGTACCGGACCAAGGAAGCCGCCTATGGCATGGGCACCACCCGTTGGGAGGCAATCCTCAAGGTGATGGTGCCCACCGCCGCCGGCGGCATCTTCGGCGGCCTGGTGCTGGGCTTCGGTCGGGCGCTGGGCGAAACCATGGCCCTCGCCATGCTGGTCGGCAACTCCAACCAGATCAGCCTGTCCTTGTTTTCGCCGGCCAACACCCTGGCGTCGCTGCTGGCCTCCAACTTCCCCGAAGCGGGACAGGTCGAGCGCCACGCCCTGATGTACGCCGCGCTGATGCTGCTGGCCATTACCCTGGTGGTCAATGTCGCCGGAACCGCCCTGCTGGCCCTGACCACCCGCCGGATGACAGGAAAATCATGACCGATCTCGTCTCCTCCGAATCCCGGCCCGATCTCCGCCGATCCCTCGCCGACGGGCGATCCTTGCGCAGTTCCCTGCTCACGCTCGGCGCCTGGGCCGTGGCGCTGCTGGCCGCGGTGCCGCTGTTCTCGGTCCTCTATATGCTGGTGGTCAAGGGCGGGGCGCGGCTCAGCACCGCACTCTTCACCGAACTGCCGCCGGCCGGCTTCGAGATGGGCGGCGGCTTCGGCAACGCCATCCTGGGTACGGTGGTGATGGTCGCCATCGCCTCCGTGCTCAGCATTCCACTGGGCATTCTGGCCGCGACCTACCTTGCCGATCTTGGACCGGAGCGGCGGCTCGCCAGTGCCGCACGCTTTCTGGCCAAGGTCCTGACCGGTTTTCCATCGATCCTCGCCGGCGTGTTCATCTATGCCGCGGTGGTGCTGCTGATGGGCTCGTATTCGGCCATCGCCGGCGGCATCGGTCTCGCCGTGCTGATGCTGCCGACGGTCATCCTGACCGCCGAAGAGTCCATGAAGATGGTCCCGCGCCGGATGAAGGACGCCGCCATCGGCATGGGCTGTACCCGCAGTCAGGTGATCTGGAAGGTGGTGCTGCCCACCGGCCTGCCCGGCATCCTCACCGGGGTCATCCTGGCGGTGGCGCGGGTCGCCGGGGAATCGGCGCCGCTGCTGTTCACCGCGCTGTTCAGCAGTTACTGGATGGAAACGCTGCACGAACCAACGGCCTCGCTCTCGATCCTGATCTTCAACTTCTCGAGCATGCCGTTTGACAATCAGATCGAACTGGCCTGGGCGGCCTCCCTGGTGCTGGTGCTCATCGTGCTGGTGTTCAACCTGCTCAGCCGTCTGATCGGGCGCGCCAAGGTTTGAGGCCGCACCGGACTTTGTGACAAGGAACATGACCATGACGGCGACACTGGAAGCGGTGGATGCGGACTTCACCGCGGAAGTACAGGCCGGGACCATTGAGGTGGCAATGCCGCCCACCCTGGCCATCGATTGCCGGGTCGACCGGCTGTATTATGGTGACTTCCTGGCGGTGCGCGACAGCCACCTGCCCATCGAAAAGGGCAAGATCACCGGGTTCATCGGTCCCTCGGGCTGCGGCAAGAGCACCGTGCTCCGCAGCCTGAACCGCATGAACGACATGATCCCGAGTTTCCGGCTGGAGGGTTATGTTCACTTCCTGGGTAGTGACATCTACGCCCGGCATGTGGACCCGGTGGTTGTCCGGCGCTATATCGGCATGGTCTTCCAGCAGCCCAACCCCTTTTCCATGAGCGTCTTCGATAATGTGGCGTTCGGTTTGCGCCTCAACCGCTACAAGGGCGACATCGCGGGAAAGGTCGAGCAGGCGTTGCGCCGGGCCGCGCTGTGGGACGAGGTCAAGAACAAGCTCAAGGCCAGCGGTTTGTCGCTGTCCGGCGGCCAGCAACAGCGTCTGTGCATCGCACGCGCCATCGCCACCGATCCGCCGGTGCTGTTGATGGACGAACCCTGCTCGGCCCTTGACCCGATCGCCACCCGGCGCATCGAAGAGTTGATGGTCGAACTCAAGGCCAGCTATACCATCGCCATGGTCACCCACAACATGCAGCAGGCGACCCGGGTTGCCGACAACACCGCTTTCTTTTCGGTGGATATTTCCCAGGGCGGCCGGACCGGCTATCTGGTGGAAATGGGCGAAACCCAACAGATTTTCGAGGCCCCACGGGAGCAACTCACCAAAGGTTACCTCCGCGGCGAATTCAGTTGAGCTTTGGGCCGCCGCGGCGGTGACGGAGTCCAACAACGCCCGCGGCCGGGACGCCGGTTCGACGCCATGCCGGAGTCTCCCGCCGTTTCGATTGCATATCCACAGATATTTTCCCCCAGGGGACGGCAATGGCCGGCGACCGCCTCAAACTTGATGCGATCGAAGCGTCGCTGCGAGCGGTCCAGCGCGGCTTCGAGCCGATCAACCGCAATCTGGCAGTACAACACGACGCGCTGGATGACGACGTGGTCCGCCGCATGGTGGCCGGCTACGCCTATATCGCCCGGTTGATCGATCGGGGCATTGACCTGTTTGTGCTGGGCACCTCCGGGCATTTGCTCGAACTGAACCGGATCGTCCTGGCCGGCACCGATCCCGCCGACCGCCGCAGTCTTGCCGGCCATTTCGCGGCGTCCGAACGCCACTTCTATGCCCAGGGCGGCGTGGGCAATCTGGTTGCGTGGTATGCGGTACATGCCGACGCAGCAATCTGGGAACGGGCCGCCAGCACCTATATCCGCTTGCTCGGCACGCCGCAACTCTACCTTGAGGGCAACCACCGCTGCGGCGCCTTACTGGTCAGCTACCTGCTGCTCCGCCACGGCCACCCCCCCTTCGTCCTCACCCCGGAGAACGCCGATCCCTTCTTCGCCTCGTCATCGGTGATCAAGACCCTCAGCAAGGACAGCCTGTCGACGATTTTTACGGTGCGCAGTCTCAAGAAAAGCTTTGCCCAATTTCTGCGTCTCAATGTCAACCCGGTCTTCCTGGCCCAACCGGATCGGCAGCCGGAAGTCATATCGGCGCGCGTAAAACGCGACACCAGGGGCACTGACCCCGCTTGATATAATTCCGGCTTGGCAGGGCCCTGCCCTGCACCCGCAAGGAGGCTCGCCTCCTTGACCTCCAAAACTCACGGGTTCAAAGGGCCGACCGGCCCTTTGCGGGTGTGGGCAGAGCCCACTGGCGCCTTAGGGCGCCGGCACCAATCGTGCCGCCCGAGCCTTCAACCAGCCCAACAGTTCGGCGCGGTCCTCTGGTCCCAACAGCCCGGTGGCGTCGATCCGTTCCGCCACCGGCTTCAATTCCGTCGCCACCGCCTCGGTCAGCCCCAGCTTGAACCCTTCGACCTGCTCCAGGGTCAGGGCCTGGAACACCCGCTCCTTCAGCGCCAGCAGCAGCGCCACCTCCGCGGTGAGGCTGAGCGGCGCCGAATGAATCTGACCCAGCACGGCGCGGATGCGCCGGCCGTGCTCGATGGTCTCCCTGGCCCGGACATCGACCATCTGTCCGAATTTGGTGAACACTTCCAGTTCCAGAAACTGGGCGTATTCCAGCTTGAGAGAGCCCGCGACATCCTTCAAGGCTTTGAACTGGGTCTTGCCGCCGACCCGGCTGACGCTTTTCCCGACATTGACCGCGGGCTTGTGGCCCTCGTTGAACAGCTTGGGCTCCAGGATGATCTGGCCGTCGGTGATCGAAATCAGATTGGTCGGGATATAGGCGCTGATATTGCCGGCCTGGGTCTCGGCGATGGGCAGCGCGGTCAGCGAGCCGCCGCCATGGCGATCGTGGAGTTTGGCCGCCCGCTCCAGCAACCGGGAATGGATGAAGAAGACGTCGCCGGGATAGGCTTCCCGCCCCGGCGGGTTGCGCAACAACAACGATACCTCACGATGGACGGCGGCGTGCTTGGTCAGATCATCGACCACCAGCAGGGCGTGACCGCCCTTGTCGCGAAAATACTCGGCGACCGTACAGGCGGCATAGGGCGCGATCCATTGCAGACCGGGCGGATCGTCGGAACTGGCCACCACGAAAATGGTCCGCTCGATCGGCCCCAACCGGCGCACGGTATCGATCACCCGGGCCACCGCCGAAGCCTTCTGGCCCACCGCGCAATAGACCGAAATCACGTCCGATCGCTTCTGATTGAGGATGGCGTCGAGGGCAATCGCGGTCTTGCCGGTGGAACGGTCGCCAACGATCAGTTCCCGCTGGCCGCGACCCAGCGGAATCAGGGCATCCACCACCAGCAGGCCGGTCTGCAACGCCTGCGTCACCAGTTCGCGATCGATGATGCGCGGTGCGGGGCGCTCGACCGGCTCGGTTTGGGTCATGGGAATGGGCGGACCGTCGTCCAAAGGCCGACCCAGCGGGTCCACCACCCGGCCGAGCAGCGCCTCGCCCACCGGCACCCGCACCACCTGACCGGTGCCGCGCACCTCGTCTCCGGCCGAGACCGTGCGGTCGGAATCGAGCAGCACCACCCCGACTTCGTCGCGCTCCAACGCCACCGCCATGCCGCGCAGGTCGCCGGAAAACTCCAGGATTTCGTCGAGACGGCACCGGCTCAGCCCCGACAGCACGGCGACGCCGTCCCCGACCCGCTCGACCTGGCCCAGTTCCGCCGTCATCGGCTTCGCGACCACCGCCGCCACCTGGCGCCGCGCCTCCTCGAGCCGGGCCTTGACCTCGGCCGTCAGCCCGCCGCCCCTCTGTCTGTCCCCGGTCGTCATCGTTCGCCAGCTCCGTCTTGGCCTTCGGCGACCAGGGGCGTCGCCCCCGGACCCCACTGGGGCCGAAGGCCCCGGACCCCGATCATGATCCCACCTGCATCGTCGCCCGGGCTTCGGCCAGACTGTCGCGCCACGAGAAGGCCACGATCAGACTGGGAAACCGCAGTTCGGCCCCGGCGATCAAGGTCTGGTCGGTCACGAAGATGATCTCCACCGCTTCGCCCACATAGGGCACCAGCCGCTGCCGCCACCGCGCCTGCCCGTCCGGGTCAAGCCCGGGGCGGGTGGCCACCTGGAGCACCGGCCCGCGATCCCGCAGATGCCCGGTCGGCATCGAGGCCAGATGGGCGCAAAGCCGCTCCAGCAGGTCGGCCGTAACCGCCGCGCCGCCGGCCTGATCCAGCAGCCTCTCCGCCAGCACCAGTCCCAGTTCCACCGCCCGATCGCCCAATTCCGCGACCGCCATCTGCCGTTCCTGGTCAAGCTGGCGCCGCTGGGCCTGGGCTGCCGCCGCCGTCTGGGCCTCGGCGGCCTCGATCACCGCGCGTCGCTCCGCCTCAGCCCTCGCCCGGGCTTCGGCCAACACCCGCTCCCGTTCGGCGGCGATCCCGGCAAGGCGCCGCTCGTAATCCTGTCGGTCAAGTTCGGCCTGGTGCCGGGCCGCCGTCGCCTCGGCAAACTGCTTTTCCACCAGCGCCCGCCGCTCCGCCACCACCCGGGTGATGGGGCGATAGAGGAAACGCTGGAGAAGCCAGGCCAGGATGGCGAAGTTGGTCGCCTGAAGGGCCAGTGCCCAAAGGTCAATGTGCATGACTCAGGCATGAACATACGGATTGGCGAACAGCAGCAGCAGGGCGATCACCAGGCAGTAGATCGCCATGGTCTCGATCATGGCAAGACCGACGAACAGGGTTCGGGTGATGGTCCCGGTCGCTTCCGGCTGACGGGCCAGCGCGTCCATGGCGCCCGCCACCGCAATGCCCTCGCCGATCCCCGGCCCGATGGCACCAAGACCGATGGCGATGCCCGCGGACAGGATGCTGATCATTTCGACGTTCATGGCTGCCTTCCTATGAGTGAGACGACGGGGTTGAGGGGAGCAGTTGTGCCAGGGTGCGCCGGTCACGCCTTTTCGATGGTGCCCATGGCGCCGCCAATGAACACCGCCGCCAGAATGGTGAAAATGTAGGCCTGGACCAGCCCGACCAGGATGCTGAGCGCCATGAACGGAATCGGGACCAGCAGGCCGACCAGACCGATGATGACCGCGATGGTCAGCTCGTGGCTCATGATGTTGCCGGCCAGACGAACCATCAGGGCAAAGGTCCGGGTCAGCTCGCCCAGGACGTTGAGCGGCAGGAAGATCACGGTGGGTTGGAGGTAGGTCCGCAGGTAACCGACCAGACCACGCCGCCGCACACCCAGGATATGGACCGTGCAGAACACGATCAACCCGAGCGCGCCGGTGGTCTCGAAGCTGGCGGTGGGCGGTTTGACCCCGGGCAACAGCGGCGACAGGTTGCAGGTGACGATGTAGAGGAACAACGTGCCGATCAGCGGCAGGAACGTGTCGGGTTCGGCGCCCATGACATCGCGGATCAGGTCCCCGAGAAAGCCCACCGCCATCTCCAGCACCACCTGGAACCGGCCGGGTCGCGTAACCGAGAGCCGACGGCTGCCGTACCAGGCGACCCCCACCAGCACCGCCATGATCACCCAGGTGGTCAGCACCTCCAGACCGATGGGCACCGGGCCGATGTGAAAGACGATGGGCGCATTGATGAGCGAAGTCTTCTCGGCCATGACCGTCAGCCCTCCCCGCCCCGGCCGCCGCCGACCGCCGCCCGTTCCCGCCGGTCAAACCAGCGCAAGGTCAATGGCCGTGCCAGCGCAAACCCGGCAAGCGCCACCAGCGTCGGCGCCCAGCCCCACGGCACCAGCGCCCCCAGCAAGGCCACCGAGCCCAACAGGCGCGCCAGCATCAACCCGATCGGCCGCCATATCGGCCCGCTTTCCAGGTACAGCCGGGCATTGAGCCGTAGCGCCAGCAGGTAGGCCACCCCCACCGCGAAACCGTAGGGAAGCGCCACCGCCAGGACCGCCAGAGCCCCCGCGCTCACGGCCGATGTTCCCCGGACGACGGGTTCTTGCTGTCCTTGCTGTCCTTGCTGTCTTTGCCGTCCCTGGTGCCGTCGTGCCCCCCGCCGCCCGCAACCGTCCCGCCGAACAGCCCCGCGTCCCGGATCGGCCGCCAGGCAAGCCAGCCACCGATGCCGATACCGACCATCAGCAAGGCCGCGGTCAGTTGAATGCCGGTGCCCAGCGACCGGTCCAACCAACGGCCGAAAAAGCCCAACAGCAACGGTGGGGTCACGATCAGCCAGCCGAGAAAGCCCATCAGCCCCAGATTCTGGACGATCGAGCCGATCCCGCCGTGTCGTGCCGCCTGTTCCCGTTCGGTGCGCAGCCTGACCGCCCGTTCCAGCGGGCCGGAGGAGGACCGGTGGTTAGCCCGCATGTCCCGTTCCTCCGCTTTGACCAAAGGGCAGACCGCCCGGACGCTCGCCCCGCAGATAGCGGTTGAGTTGCCTCATGGCCTGAAGCTGCAAGCGCATGGTGTGGGTGCGCGCCTCGGCCTCCCGGTCGGCGTCGGTGGCCATCCGGCTCAGCACCGACGCCCGCAGCCGGACCAGATCGTCATCGATCACCGCCTCGCGGGTGGCCACCTCCACCAGCCCACCACCCCGCACGTTCAACACGCCCCCCCGGACCGCCACATGGCTGGTGCGGCCGTCCTGGTCGCGGAAGCTCAGCACCGTAAGGGCAAGCGCGGTCATGAACTCGCAATGGCCGGGCAGGATGCCGAGGGCGCCTGACGCATCTTCGGCCCGGACCGAGACCACATCGGCCCGATCAACCACCACCGCCGCCGGTGTCGTAATGAACAACCGCATGGTTTTCATGAACACGCCCCGCAGGCCCCGGTCGCCCCCCAAGGACAGAAATCAAACAGAGAGATCAGGTGGCCTGGGCCGCCTGACCATGCTTTTTCACCGCTTCCTCGAAATTTCCGACCATGTAAAAGGCCTGCTCCTCAATCCCGTCGCCGTGGCCGTCCAGGATGGCCCGGCAGCCAGCCAACGTATCCTTGAGATCGACGGTGCGCCCGGTCATGCCCGTAAAGGCTTCGGTGACGAGAAACGGCTGGGTCAGGAAGCGCAGCAACCGACGGGCGCGAAAGACCACGGTGCGGTCGGTGGCGCTCAGTTCCTCCATGCCCAGCAGGGCGATGATTTCCTGAAGGTCGCGATAGTGCGCGATGGTCTTGCGCACCTCCTGAGCCAGGGCGAAATGGTCCGCCCCAACCACCAGCGGGTCAAGCAGAATCGAGGTCGAGGCCAACGGATCGATGGCCGGATAGAGCCCCTCCGCCGCCATGTCGCGGGACAGCACGATGGACGAATCCAGGTGGCTGAAGGTCTCGGCGACCGCCGGGTCGGTATAGTCATCGGCCGGCACATACACCGCCTGGATCGAGGTGATGGCGGCGCCGTGGGCCGAGGCGATGCGCTCCTCGAGTGCGGCAATCTCCGAGGCCAGCGTCGGCTGGTAGCCAACCCGCGAGGGCAACCGGCCGAGCAGACCCGAAACCTCGGAACCGGCCTGGACGAAGCGGAAAACATTGTCCATCAGCAGCAGCACATCCTGGTGCCGGGCGTCCCGGAAATACTCGGCCACGGTCAGCGCCGCATGGCCAACCCGCCAGCGCGCCCCGGGCGGTTCATTCATCTGGCCGAACACCAGCGCCGTCCGCTTGATCACCCCCGAACCGGTCAGTTCCTGGAGCAGTTCGTGGCCTTCCCGGGATCTCTCGCCCACCCCCGCGAACACCGAAACGCCCTGATAGCGTTCGACGGTGGTGCGGATCAGCTCCATGATCAGCACGGTTTTGCCGACCCCGGCACCGCCGAACATGCCGGCCTTGCCGCCGCGCACCAGCGGCGCCAACAGGTCCACCACCTTGATGCCGGTCAGAAACACCTCGCGCACGGTGCTCTGGTTCTTCAGCAGCGGCGCCGGCCGGTGGATCGGCCAGCGTTCAACGTCCGGGGCAAACGGCGGCTTGCCGTCCTGGGGCTGACCCAACACGTCGATCAGCCGGCCCAGCACCGCCTCACCCACCGGCACCGTGATGGCCTGGCCGGTCGCCCGCACCGCCTCACCCCGCATCAGTCCCGACGTTACCTCAAGGGCCACGGCGCGCACGGTGTTTGGGTCGAGGTGTTGCTGAACCTCCACCACCAGCGTCCGGCCATCACCCATGGACACCTGAAGGGCATCGTTCAAGCCGGGCAAGGGTCCTTCGGCAAAGGCCACGTCCACCACCGAACCGCGGACGCCAACCACCCGCCCTTCCCGCTCCTGGCCGGCCTGGGCCTCCGTCATGGCCAAAACCCCTTCGTGCCCGACACCCGGCGGCGGCGCCGCGCGCCCCCTTGCCAGCCTTGGTTACCACGGCGGACGCCCGACCGAAAGCCCGGCACCCAATACCGCCATGCAATTCAGGAGTGAATTATGGCCGCGCCACAGTTCGGACGCAATCGTATCTCGCCATAAGCAAGAAGGATCCGTGCCGGTCGACCTGCGAATTCTTTACGGGTGGCCGGCGTCACTTTCGCTCAGCAACCCATCCAGGCGCGCCACGAACCCGACCAGCGGCTCCAGACCCTGGGCGTGGGCCTTGAGGCGATTGTCCACCGGCGCCTTCAGGATGTTGGCGACAAAGGCGTGGACCACGGCATCCACCGAACCCGGACGATCGGTCAGAAAGAACGGCCGCCCGCCCAGGGTGACCGCCAGGGCATCAAGATCGGCGCAGCCAAGCGCGTAGATTTCTTCGGGACTGTGGCGCAGGATACCCTGGCCCAGGACATCCCGGCGCAGGCGACGGCGGATCAGTTCCGGCACCACCCCGCGCAGCGCGGCGGGCATACCGGCAAAATAGGCGGGCCTGGTGGTCCGCCAGCCGGCCGGGTCGAACCAGCGGCTGTAGAGCAGGACGAAATACAGGCTTTCCTCGCAGGTCCGGCGGATCAGATGGCCGAGCGCCCGCTGTTCCGGGGTCAGATGGCCGTCAAGGCGCGCGCCCCGGGTCGCTTCCAGATGAGCGATGATCTGGCCACTGTCGGGAATGCGGGTGCCATCCTCGTCGATGATGAAAGGCAGCTTGCCCTTGGGCGCCGCCATCGGCAGCGTCGGCTCAATCCTGAACGGCAGACCGGCCAGCCGCAGATAGGTTTCGACTTTTGAACAAAACGGGCTGGCATTGAACCCCCACCCCGGAACATCGGCAAACTGGCCCAAGGTGATCATCGCAGCGCTCCCGTCCCAAGGCCCGCCGGTTCCGACGATCAGGCCGAAGCCGCCAGCCGCGGGGAATACTCCCAGGCCCCGGCCTCCAGATCGGCAGCGGTCATCTCGTCGAGTTCGTAGCTGGCGGTGTCGGCGAACATGGCGCGCAGCAACTGGTTATTGAGGGCGTGACCGGAGCGCCAGCCATGGAACTGGCCGATGATCCGGTGACCGGCCAGATAAAGATCGCCGATGCTGTCGAGAATCTTGTGACGGACGAACTCGTCCTCGTAGCGCAGCCCCTCTTCGTTAAGGATGGTATCGCCGCTGATCACCACCGCATTGTCGAGGGAGCCGCCGCGGGCAAGACCGAGCCGGCGCAACTCCTCGACCTCGTGCAGGAAACCGAAGGTTCGGGCCCGGGCGATGTCCTGCTTGAAGGTTCCATCGGTCATCTCGAAGCTGCCGGTGCGCCGCGCCGTCACCGCACTGTCGAAGGCGATTTCGAAATCAAAGCCGTGGCCGGCACCGGGAGTCAGCGTGGCACGACGATTGGCGTCGCCCACCGCCACCCGACGGCGCACGCGCAGCACCCGCCGCCGTGCGGCCTGCCGTTCGACCCCGGCGCACTCGATCAGGAACACGAAGGGTGCGGCGCTGCCGTCCATGATCGGCACTTCGGGCGCGTCAATTTCAATCAAAGCGTTGTCGATGCCGGTGCCGGCCAGTGCCGCCATCAGATGTTCGATGGTCCCGACATTGACCCCGCGGCCATTGCCGATCACCGTGCACAGCCGGGTATCGACCACATGATCCCAGCGCGCCGGGATCACCGCGTGCCCGCCGCGCGGATCGGTCCGAACGAAGGAAATACCGGAATCCGCCGCCGCGGGCTTGATCTTCAGAGAGACCCTGGCGCCGGAATGCAGGCCAACCCCGGTGCAGTGGATGGGCCGCTTCAGCGTCTGCTGATACAGTCCAACGTCGCTTTGATCATGCTGGCTCAAGGTCTGTTTCCCGACTGGCTCAGGGCATCCCGGCTTTTCTGGTTGCAACACGACGTGTTAACGAACCATTAACCAGATTTCGGCCCGCGAGTTAAGGATTGGCTTCAATTCCGACCCTTCCGTCTTATCGGGATAGCGCGCCAACAGCAAATCAAACTTTGTTGCCGATTGTTACGTTGGGGCGTTCGAAGTAATTCCCACAGTCAAGACTTTTCTTTATAGGCGAAAAAATCAGCCTTCCAAACCCGGCAGGGGGTCTGGAAGGCTGTTAGTCTGCGGCAAACGACAGAGCACGCTTGTTCCTTGTGCCGTGGCGGAGCTTCGCCGCGACCGCGAAGGACACAACCGGCTGGGATCAGTTGGCCTGGCGACGCAAGAAGGCCGGGATATCGAGCACGTCTTCCTCGGCGCGGCTCAGCTTGGCCCGGTCGCCGCCGTCAACGACTCGGGGCGCCGGCCGCTCCATCGGTTCCGGTTCGCCTTCCTCCCGGCCACGCCAACCGAGACCGGTGACGCGCTCAAACAGCGACATGCTCCGCTTGCGCGGCCGGTCGTCACCATCCTCGCCCGGGCCGGTACGGTCGGCGACCAGCGGATCGGGCTGGCCGACCGGCTGGCGCGGACCCGGATCCACCGGGCGCGGCGCGACAAAGGTCCCGTCGCGACGTTCACCACGCAACGGCCCGCCGCTCCGGGTCGGGTTCGCCCCGTCACCCGACGCGCCCAGCGCCGCCCGCACCGCCGCCGCCGCATTGGCCGCAGCCTGGGGGTTGACCACCGCAGGTTCGGCCGCCGGAGTCGCCTCCCGGGGCTCCAGGTTATAAGCGTGCGCGTGGGCCGTCGCCGGGCCGGAGGCCGGGCTGACGCCCCCGGTGGTCGCAGTCGAAGGCGCCGCCGAAGCCGGAGTGGAAGACGGCGACGGAGCCGCCGGTGCGGCGTGAAGCGGGGCGGCAACCAGCGTGCTGTGGTAATCGCCGGGCCGGGCGGCGGCAACACCGCCGACCCCGGCAATCGGACGCTTGGGACCGGGGAGACCGAACGCCGGCGCCGGCACCGGAGCCGGCGCCGCCGGAGCCGCGGCAACCGGAGCCGGGACCGGGGCCGGGGCGGAAGCCGGTTGGTGGCGCGAAACCGCCATCGACGCGGCGTCAATGCCGGTCGCCACCACCGAAACCCGCATTACCCCGTCCATCGACGAATCGAAGGTCGAGCCAAAGATGATGTTCGCGTCGGGATCGACCTCGTCACGAATGCGGTTGGCCGCCTCGTCGACCTCGAACAGGGTCATGTCGTAGCCGCCGGTGATGTTGATCAGAACGCCACGCGCGCCCTTCATCGAAACATCGTCGAGCAACGGGTTGGAGATCGCCGCTTCCGCGGCCTGGATCGACCGACGCTCGCCGTTGGACTCGCCGGTGCCCATCATCGCCTTGCCCATCTCGGTCATCACCGAACGGATGTCGGCGAAGTCGAGATTGATCAGGCCGGGCATCACCATCAGGTCGGTGACGCCGCGGACGCCTGAGTGCAGCACGTCGTCGGCCATCTTGAAGGCGTCGGCAAACGTCGTCTTCTCGTTGGCGATGCGGAACAGATTCTGGTTCGGGATGATGATCAGGGTATCGACATACTGCTGGAGTTCGGCGATGCCGGACTCGGCCAGACGCATGCGATGGGCGCCTTCGAAATGGAACGGCTTCGAGACCACGCCCACGGTCAGGATGCCCCGCTCCCGGGCGATCCGCGCGATCACCGGCGCGGCACCGGTGCCGGTGCCGCCGCCCATGCCGGCGGTGATGAACACCATGTTGGTGCCATCCAGATGGGCCGAGATCTCGTCGATCTGCTCCTCGGCCGCGGCCCGACCCACGTCAGGCCGGGAACCGGCGCCAAGGCCGCGGGTAATGGTGGTCCCAAGCTGGATGCGGCGTTGGGCCAGACTGCCGTTCAGCGCCTGGGCGTCGGTGTTGCCGACGACGAACTCCACACCTTCCAAATTCGATTTGATCATATTGTTGATCGCGTTACCGCCCGCCCCGCCGACACCGAAGACGGTGATGCGCGGCTTCAACTCGGTATCGATCGTCGGCATGCTCAATTTGATCATGACGCCCTCCAACTCCTTTCCTACTATCCCTTTGCCGTTTGCCTCGCCGGGTGTTCCCGGCGCCTTTTTGCCGCCCCCCAAGGGACAGGTTCCGAAGCCGTCAAAAGTCGGCCCGGGCCGAAGCCCGGCCTAAAGGTTTTCCCTGAGCCACGAACCGACGCGGCCCAACAGGTTGCCCGAAACCGCCACACCCGAACCGCTCACCGGCAGTTCGGTGTGTTGCCGGGTCGCCTGGATCAGCAGCCCCGCGGCGGTCGCGAACGCCGGCCCGCTGGTGGTCTCGGTCAGGCCCGCCACCGACGGCCGGCCAACCCGGACCTGTTTGCCCAACACCCGTTGGGCCAGTTCCCGGGTCCCGGGAAGCTGACAGGCGCCGCCGGTCAGCACCGCCCGCCGGCCGGCCACCCCGACCGCACCGCTCGCCTCCAACCGGTTGCGCACCATTTCGAAAATCTCCTCGAGCCGGGGCCGGATGATGCCCACCAGCACGGCCTTGGAAACCTGATTGCGTTGGGTGCGGTCATCCTCTCCGACCAACGGGACGTTGATCATTTCCCGTTCGTCGGTGCTGCTGGACAAGGTGTTGCCGTAGAGAATCTTCATGCGTTCGGCATGGCCCAACGGCGTGGTCAGCACCCGCGCGATGTCGTTGGTAACGTGCCCGCCGCCCACCGGAACGGCGTCGGTATAGACCAGATTGCCCTCCAGGAACACCGCAATGGTCGTGACCCCGCCACCCATGTCGATGCAGGTGACACCCAGGTCGACCTCGTCCTCAACCAGGCAGGACAACCCGGAGGCGTAGGGACTGACGGCCAGCCCTTCGACATCCAGATGGCAGCGGGCGATGCTGGTCAGCAGATTGCGCAGCGGCCCGGCATGGGCCGTGACGATATTCAACTGAACCCCCAGGCGATCCCCGAACATGCCCCGGGGATCGCGGATGCCGCGGTTGCCATCAAGAGAGTACGATACCGGAATCGCGTGAATAACCTGATTTTCGGGAATGCGGTGATGCGCCCGGCCGTGGGTCAGTGCCCGGCGCAGATCGACATCCGTCACCTCCTGGTCCAGCACCGCCACCTCGACCCCGAAAATATGCGAAGTCGGATGGCCGCCGGAAACATTGACGAACACGTCGCGAATGGTCACCCCTGCCGTCTGTTCCGCCAGATGGACGGCATTGCCGATGGCCGCCTCGGCATCTTCCAGATTCACCACGGCGCCGGCGCGCACCCCTTGGGAGCTTTGGTAGCCGGTACCGATCACTTTGATCGCGTTTCCCTCTTCGACCCGCGCGATCAGACAGCAAACCTTCGACGAGCCCACGTCAAGGGCTGCGATCACCCCGCCATGCGCCGCCTTTTTTAACTTTTTTCGCGGAACCAGGACCATAGCTCAAACTCGTGGATCGAAGGCCGCAGGATCGAAGGCCGCAGTCGCCGAGATCACCGCGTTGCAGCACGATAACAACATAACGTATCCTCGCCCGTCAAGAATCATCAATACTGGCAGGGTCCGGTTGTATTGAAACGAGATGACGCTAAAACTCACTAAAATCCAGATATCCATCGGCACACCGGGAATTTCCACATTCCGGGTGTCAAAAAAAACCGCCTGGATGGCGCCGGCCAACGTCAACGGCAGTCCTTTGGATTGTCGCTGCCGGCCGATCCGGCCGCGCCATCATCTGATCGGCGATCATATCTTTTCTCCCGGAGACTTGTGCCGCTGCGCCGCGTTCTCGCTGGTCTGAACGATCACCCGGTCGGGCAAACGCAGGTCAATGGCCACAATGTCGCGATCGAACAGCGATTCGCCGGTGACCATTTCGCTCAGGTGATGCAACGCACCGGCATAATCGAATTCGGGCAGCCGGACATTGATGTTGTTATCGAGGCGCAGGTCCCAGCGACGGCCGCCGACCCAGACCGCGGCGCCCAGATGGGACGCCAGAACCGGCTCGGCGGCGAGCCGGCCGAGCAGATCCGGCGCATGTTCGGGGGCGCCCTTGCCGACGATGATCGGCAGTTTGTTAAAGCGCCCGACGCCCTCATCGGCCAGAATATTCCCCTCCCGATCGATCAGCACCACCTTGCCGTCGATCTGCCACAACGCCATCGGCCGGCGCTCGGTCAGGCGAATGAGCACCAGATCCGGCAGCCGGCGTTCGATGGTGGCGGACGCGATCCAGGGCAGATGCTCCAGGTCGGCGCGCGCCCGGGTCAGGCTGAAGCCAAGGATCGGATCACCGCGCCGGAGGCGGATGGCCGTCATCAGGTCGGCTTTGTCCGAGCCGCTCCGGCCCTCGACGAACACCTCATCGACCCGAAAGCCGAGGACCGCAGTGACCTGGATCACCGAGTTGGCGACGGTGTCGAAAATCCCCTGGGCCAGCCCGGTCCGCCACAGCCAAAAGCTGCCGCCGCCGATGCCGGCCAGCACCGTCCCCAGCATCGCAAACCGCAGCGCCGGCGCCACCCAGCGTGGCCAGGACCGGTACCGGTTGGCGCGTTCCACCGCCCGGGACGGACCGTGGCCGCCGGGTCCGTTTCGGAACGCCTCGGGTTGCTTCAGCCGGGCCATGCCGCGTTCTCCACGATCCACGAAACCAGTTCGAGATAGGAAATACCCAGATGCGCCGCCTGTTCGGGCACCAGAGACAGCGGGGTCATGCCGGGCTGGGTGTTGACCTCGAGGAAGCAGAGGCCCTCGGTGCCCGGAAGGGACGGGTCGTAGCGGAAGTCACTGCGGCTGACCCCCCGGCAACCCAGGGTCCGATGCACCACCAGGGCCAGCCGCATCGCCTCCTCGGCAACCCCGGGCGGCAGGTCCGCCGGCACCACATGGCGGGCATGGCCGGCGGTGTACTTGGCGACATAGTCAAACAGCGGTCCCTCGAACACGATCTCGGTGACGGCCAGCGGACGGTCGCCCATCACCCCCACCGTCAGTTCCCGGCCCGGAATGAATTCCTCGACCAGCACCCGGCTGCCCTTGGCCCAGATCGCCTCCAGCGTCGCTTCGCTCACCGGATCGCCGTCGCGCCCGACCAGGGTGACGCCCACCGTCGACCCTTCGTCCACCGGCTTGACCACATAAGGCGGCGGCAGCGGATGCCCGCCGGCGAATTCGCCGCGGGCGATCACCAGCCCCCGGGGCGAGCGCACGCCCGCAGCGGCCACCAGCCGCTTGGTCACGGCCTTGTCCATGGCCACCGCCGAGGCCAGCACCCCGGAGTGGCTGTAGGGAATGCCCATGATCTCCAGCACGCCCTGGATGCAGCCATCTTCCCCGCCCCGGCCGTGCAGGGCATTGAACACCACATCGGGCGCCGGGGTCAGCGCCCGCCACAGCGCCTCCAGGTCGCGCGTCACGTCAACGGTGGTGACCCGATAGCCGGCCTCGGCCAGCGCCGCCGCCACCGCGGCGCCGCTCACCAGCGACACCTCGCGTTCGGCGGACCAGCCGCCCATCAGCACCGTAACGCGGCGGCTCATGGTGTTTCTCCTTCCGACAGGCACAACCCGACCCCCGGGCCGATCCCCGGGCCGATCCCCGGGCCGATCCCCGGGCCGACCCCGATGCGCCTGATTTCCCACTCGAGCCGGACGCCCGAAGTCTCGTACACCCGCCGCCGCACCTCTTCGCCCAACCGCTCCAGGTCGGCGGCGGTCGCGGTGCCCAGGTTGAGCAGAAAGTTGCAGTGCTTCTCCGAGACCTGGGCGCCGCCCAGCACCAGGCCGCGGCAGCCGGCCCGATCGATCAGCTCCCAGGCCCGATGGCCGGGCGGGTTGGCAAAGGTCGAGCCGCCGGTCCGCGCCCGCACCGGCTGGCTCCCGGCGCGCTGACGCGCGATTTCGTCGATGCGCGCCCCGATTTCGGCGGGCGTCCCGGGCTGACCCGACACCACCGCACCCAGGAACAGCCAGTCGGCCGGCGCTCCACAATGGCGGTAACCCAGCCCGAGTTGTGCCGCCGCCACCCGATGCAGGACGCCCGCCCGGTCCACCGCTTCGGCCGAGACCAGGACATCGGCCAGTTCCCGGCCGAAGGCACCGGCATTCATACGCAAGGCGCCGCCAATGGTGCCGGGAATCCCCGACAGGAACTCGAGGCCGGAGATCCCGGCCTGACCGGCAACCATCGCCACGGTCAGGTCGAGCGCACCCGCCCCCGCCGCCACTTCGGTCCCGGCCACCGTCACCCCGGCAAACGGCCCGCCCAGCCGCACCACCACCCCCGGAACGCCACCGTCCCGGACCAACAGATTGGAGCCGACGCCAATCACCGTCACCGGCACATCTGCCGGGCAGGCCGAAAGGAATCCGGCCAGATCTTCGCGATCGGCCGGACGGAACAACACCTCGGCCGGGCCGCCGACCCGGAACCAGGTCATCCCGGCCAACGGCGCGTCGACACTCAGCCGGCCGCGCACCGGCGGCAGCCTGGAGATCAACGGATCCCCAGGTGATTGACCCGGAGACGACGGGAGGACCATGGCCATGGCCGGTGCCGCGCTCATGCCGACAGCCCCCGGCGCCGGACCTGCTCCAGTTCGGCGGGCAAACCATTCGCCCAGGCGCTGATGGTGCCGGCCCCCAGGCACACCACCAGATCACCGGGTTCGGTCACCGTCGCCACCAGCTCGGCCAGCCGTTCCGGTCCGGGCAAAGGCACCACCTGGCGATGGCCGCGCAGCCGCAAACCCTCGACCAGGGCATCCCGGTCAATGCCCGGGACCGGCGCCTCGCCGGCCGGATAGACATCGGCCACCACCACCACGTCGGCATCGTTAAAGCAGGTGCAGAAATCCTCGAACAAACTTTGCAGCCGCGAGTAGCGGTGGGGCTGAACCACCGCGATCACGCGACCGCGACCGGCGGTCCGCGCCGCCCGCAGAACCGCCCCGATCTCCACCGGGTGATGGCCGTAGTCGTCGATCACCGTCACCCCGCCGGACTCGCCGGTGCGGGTAAAGCGGCGCTTGACCCCCGAAAACCGGGCCAGCGCCGTCCGCATTACCTCGGGCGCCAGCCCCATCTCGTGACCCACCGCCAGCGCCGCCAGCGCGTTGAGCACGTTGTGCATGCCGAACATCGGCAACGTCACCTCGCTCAGCACGATATCCTCGCCGCCCTGACGGCAGGCCAGCACCACATCAAAGCGCGCGCCCTCCGGCCCCAGTTCCACGTCGCACGCCCGGACCTGGGCCTGCGGGCTGAAACCATAGGTAACGATGCGGCGGTCCGAGACCCGCGGAATCATCGCCTGCACCTCGGGGTGATCCAGGCACAGCACGGCAAAGCCATAAAACGGGATATTCTGGACAAAACTGTCGAACGCCTCGCGCACCCGGTCGAAATTGCCGTAAAAGTCCAGATGTTCCGGGTCAATGTTGGTGACGACCGCGATGGTCGCCGGCAGCTTGACAAAGGTCCCATCGGATTCATCGGCTTCGACCACCATCCACTCCCCGGCCCCGAGTCGCGAGTTGGTTCCATAAGCATTGATGATCCCGCCGTTGATGACCGTCGGGTCAAGCTCGGCGGTCTCCAGCAAGCACGCAACCAACGAGGTCGTTGTCGTCTTGCCATGAGTGCCGCCAATTGCGATTGCCCATTTCAATCGCATTAATTCGCCCAACATTTCGGCACGACGAACGACCGGCAAGTGAGCGGTACGCGCCGCCACGACCTCTGGATTGTCTCGCTTGATGGCCGATGATACAACAATTACGCTGGCCTTGCGCAGGTTCTCCGCGCGGTGCCCAATAAAAACTTCGATCCCCTGGGCACGAAGCCGCTTGACATTGGCGCTCTCGGTCACATCCGAGCCCTGGACGGCGTAGCCGAGATTCTTCAGCACCTCGGCAATCCCGCTCATGCCAATGCCGCCGATGCCGACGAAGTGAATCATTCCGATGGTTAAGGGCAGGGCTCTCATTCCGCGGCCTCCCAGAAGTTCCGGTGTTGACGATTGGCCCGGGAACCGGGGCCGTGGGCAACCTCGATCACGGTGTCGGCCAGCCGCTGGGCGGCGTCGGGCGCGCCCCAGCCGCGGGCCACCGCCGCCGCCAGTGCCAGATCGGCGGGTTGCCGGAACAGGTCTTCCAGCCGTCGGGCCAGCCTGTCGGGGGTGAAGTCGGGTTGGGCCATGGCCCAGGCGCCGCCGGCCTGGGCCAGCGCCCGGGCATTGGCGCTCTGGTGATCGTCGGTGGCATGGGGATAGGGCACCAGGATCGCCGGTCGTCCCACCGCCATCAGTTCGGCCATGGTCGAGGCTCCGGCCCGACACATCACCAGATGTGCCCCGACCAGCCGCGCCGGGACGTCGTGAAAAAAGCTGGACAGTTCGACGGCGCCGACACCCAGCCGGTCATAGGCCAGCGAGACCCGGTCCAAATCCTCGGGCCGGCATTGCTGGGCCACCACCAGCCGCGCCCGCAGGCCCGCCGGCAGCAGCGCCAGCGCCGCCGGCACCACCTCGCTGAACACCCGGGCGCCCTGGCTGCCGCCGAGCACCAGCAAACGGATCGGTCCGTCCTCCCCGGGCGGCGCATAAAAGACGTCGCGGACCGCAGCAATCCCGGGACGAACCGGGTTGCCGGTGCGCACCGTCACGTCCCGGCACGACCGGGGCAGACCGGCCACCACCGGAAACGACGTGGCCAGCCGGTACACCCCGCGGGCCATCCAGCGGTTGGCCCGGCCAAGCACCGCGTTTTGCTCGTGCAGCACCACCGGCACCCCGGCCAGTCGCGCCGCCGCCACCGTCGGCAGCGACGGATAGCCGCCGAAACCGACCACCACCGCCGGATTCAGCCGCCGGATCACCCCCAAGGCTTCGAAGAGACCGGCGCCGAGCAGCGCCACGGTGCGCAACCGGCCGACCAGACCCGGCTCCAGAGTGGCGGCGTGGACGCGATGGACCGGCACCGCCGGCAGCATCCGGCCGAACGCCGGACCCCGGCGGTCGGTCACCAGCACCACCGGCTGACTCCGCGCCAGCAATTCGCGGGCCAGGGCTTCGGCCGGGAACAGGTGGCCGCCGGTGCCCCCGGCCGCCAGCATCACCGGCGCCGCCGCGGGCCCGACCGCCCGAACCGGCGGCAGAACAAGGTCCGCGGTCATTGACGGTCCCCCAGCCCGAAGCGTCGCCGGGTCAGCGCCAGCACCATGCCCATGCCGAAGCCAAGGGCAATCAACGACGAGCCGCCGTAGCTGACGAACGGCAGGGTCATGCCCTTGGTCGGCATCAGATGCAGCGACGACGCCATGTTGATAAAGGCCTGCATGCCGAACTGGACCAGCAGACCGGCTGCTGCCAGCAACACGAACAGGTTGGAATCCTTGAGCAACCGGGAAAAACCGCGCAACACGATGAAGGCGAACAGGATCACCAGCAGCAGGGTCCAGACCAGCCCCAGCTCCTCCCCCGACACCGCGAAGATGAAATCGGCATGGGCATCGGGAAGCTGCATCTTGACCGTTCCCTGCCCCGGACCGGTACCGAACAGCCCGCCATTGGCGAACGCCTCCAGGGAGCGCGTGACCTGATAGGTGTCGCCACTGGCCGGGTCGAGAAAGCGATCGATGCGGCTGTGGACATGGGGCAACAAATGGTAGGCACCGACCAGCCCGACGCAACCCAGTATCCCCAGGATCAGGACGAAACCGATATTGAGCCCGGCCAGAAAGAACTGGCAGAACCACACCACCGAGACCACGCAGGCCATGCCCAGGTCGGGCTGCCTGATCAGCAGGCCCACCACCAGCACATAGAGCAGGATCGCGAGCAGATTGCCGGGAAAGCCGGGGCTGGTTTTCTGGAGCGAGAACATCCAGGCCGCGACCACCGCGAAGGCCGGCTTGAGGAATTCCGAAGGCTGGATCGACAGCCCGGGCAGGTGGATCCAGCGGCGTGCGCCCTTGATCTCGACCCCGATCACCATGGTTGCCGCGGTCAGTGCCAGCGCCACCAGGAACACCGCCAGCGCCGCCCGCCGGACGCCGCGCGGCGTCAGCAAAGACACCGCGATCATCAGCAGCAGCGACGGCACCAGCATGGCCAGATGGTGCTCGACAAAGTGGTAGGTGTCGAGACCGATACGCTCGGCCACCGCCGGGCTCGCCGCCATGATCAGGATGACGCCGTAGCCGACCAGTACCGCCAACGCCGCAAGCATCCAGCGGTCGACGGTCCACCACCATCGTCCGAAGATCGATTGATCGGTACGGTCGAAAGCGATCATGACGGTTCTCCCTGGAGGGCATGGCTCTTCGGGGCCGGACTGTGTTCAGGGACCCGGCCGCGTTCCAGGACCAGGTCCACATAGGCGGTAAAAGCGGCGCCCCGCGCCTCGAAATCGGCGAACTGGTCGAACGAGGCGCAGGCCGGCGACAACAGCACCGTGGCACCGGGCCGACCCTCGGCCAGGGCCTGGGCGGAGGCCGCGGCCACCGCCACCTTGAGGGTGCCGCACCGTTGGTACGGCACCTTGCCCTCCAGCCATGCCGCGAAGGATTCGGTGGCGTCGCCGATCAGGTAGGCATGCCGAACCCGGGACATCAGCGTTTCGAGACCGGCCAGCCCGCCCTCCTTGGCCTTGCCGCCGAGAATCCAATAAATATCGTGGTAACAGACCAGTGCCTTGGCCGCCGCGTCGGCATTGGTGGCCTTGCTGTCGTTGACGAAGCTGACGCCGCCCGCCCGGGCCACCCGTTGCTGGCGGTGGGCAAGGCCGGGGAAGCTCGCCAGTGCACGGGCGATCAGCGCCGGATGTACCCCGACCGCACGGGTCGCGGCAAAAGCCGCCGCGGCGTTCTGCCAGTTGTGACGGCCGGGCAGCATCGCCATTTCGCGCAGGTCGACCACCTCTTCGGCCCGGCTCTCGGTATCATCGACCAGCACGCCGTGTCGGACATAAACCCCGCCCGGCACCCGCCGTTCCACCGAGATCGGAATCACCGTGGCGTCCGACTGTCGCTCCAGGTCCTGACGCAACTGCCGGCACGGGGCGTCATCGGTACCGATCACCGCCACCCGCAGCGCCGGGGGCGTCACCACCGGGCGTTGGGCAAAGATCAGCGACTTGGCCCGGATGTAGCCGTCCATGCCGCCATGCCGGTCCAGATGGTCGGGGGTGATGTTGAGCAGCACCGCCACCGACAGCGGCGCCGAGAAGGTTTGTTCCAACTGATAGGAGGACAGCTCCAGGACATAGGTGCCGGTGGCGCCCAGCGCCGGCAGCGCCAGCACCGGCATGCCCAGATTGCCGCCCACCGCCACCGGCCGCCCCGACTGCTTGAGGATATGGCCGATCAGCGAGGTGGTGGTGGACTTGCCGTTGGTCCCGGTGATGCCAATCCAGGTGGCCTCGTGCTCGGACCGCGCCAGCAGTTCGATGTCACCGATGATTTCGATGCCCGCCGCCCGCGCCCGCGCCGCCACCGGATGCGGCACGGGCCAGGTGTGGGGAATCCCCGGCGCCAGCACCAACGCCGCCGCCTGACCGAGATCGACGCTGTTCAGGTCCTTCACCGGCACACCCGCGGCGGCGGCATCGGTGCAGCGTTGGGGGTCGTCGTCCCACGCCCACACCTCGGCGCCGCTGGCCTGCAACGCCGCGGCGGCGGCCAGGCCCGAACGGCCCAGGCCCATCACCGCCACCGGATACCCCTTGAACGCGAACAGATCGATCATACCGGCCTCACCTCAGCTTCAAGGTCGACAGGCCGATCAAGGCCAGGATGATCGCGATGATCCAGAACCGGATCACCACCGTCGGTTCGGCCCAGCCCTTTTTCTCGAAATGGTGGTGCAGCGGCGCCATGCGGAACACCCGCTTGCCGGTCAGCTTGAAGGAGGCGACCTGGACGATCACCGACACCGTTTCGAGCACGAACAGACCGCCGACGATCGCCAGCACGATCTCGTGCTTGGTCACGACGCTGATCGCGCCGAGCGCCCCGCCCACCGACAGGGAACCGGTGTCGCCCATGAACACCATCGCCGGCGGCGCGTTGAACCACAGAAAGCCCAGGCTGGCCCCGACCAGCGCCCCGCAAAACACCGTCAGCTCGCCCGAATGGGGCACATAGTGAAGCTGAAGGTAATTGGCGAAGATGCTGTTGCCGACCAGATAGGCGATCAGCCCGAAACAGCCGGCGGCGATCATCACCGGCACGATGGCAAGACCGTCCAGGCCATCGGTGAGGTTGACCGAGTTGGAAGCGCCGACCATCACGAACACCGCGAACGGCAGGAACAGGAAGCCGAACTGCACCAGCACGTCCTTGAAGAACGGAATGGCCAGACTTTGCGACAGCGGTTCCGGCGTCGCCGCGGCAATCGCCACCGCCGCCAGCCCGGCCACCCCGACCTGCGCCACCAGCTTGAGCCGGCCGGGCAGGCCCTTGGGATTGCGCTTGGTCAACTTGAGGTAGTCATCGCCGAAGCCGATCATCCCGAAACCCACGGTGACCAGCAACACGATCCAGGTATAGGCGTTTTCGAGATCGCCCCACAGCAGGGTGCTGACAATCACCGCGACCAGGATCATCAGGCCGCCCATGGTCGGCGTGCCCTTCTTCTTGAAGTGAGTCTCGGGACCGTCACCCCGGATCGGCTGGCCTTCACCCTGCCGCCGTTTCAGCCACGCGATCAAATGCGGCCCCAGCACAAAGCTGATCACCAACGCCGTCAGAATCGCCCCGCCGGTGCGAAAGGTAATGTAGTGAAACAGGTTCAGCGGGCCGAATTCGTCGGAGAGCGGGAACAGGAGATCATAGAGCATGCGTCGTCCCTCCCCGCTCAGGCGACCAAAGCGGCGCAAGCCGCCGGGAGCGACGGGACGCCGGCTGCCGGAACCGGACCGGCCTCGCCCGCCAGCCCGGCCAGCGCCGCCACCACCCGGGCCATCCGGCTTCCCGCCGAGCCCTTGACCAGCACCACGTCGCCGTCGCGCACGGCCGCCGCCACCAGTGGCGCCAGCCCGGCGCTGTCCGCGGTCCAGCCGCCGCGCCGGGCCGCCGGCAGGTGCGGCAACAGGGCGGCACTATGGGGACCGCAGCAGAACACCAGATCTGCCCCGGCCGCGGTCAGGGGTCCGGCGAGCCCGGCATGGAAAGCATCGGCCTGCTCCCCCAACTCCAGCATGTCGCCGAGCACGGCGATCCGCCGACCGTGGGATTCGGGGTCGGTCTGGGCCAGCACCTGGAACGCCGCGACCATCGCGGCGGGGCTCGCATTATAGCTTTCGTCGATCAGGGTAAAGCTCCCTTGGGTCAGGGGAAATCGCCGGCGGCTGCCCCGGCCCCGGACCGGAGCAAGGTGACCGAGGCAACCGGCCGCCGTGGAAAGGTCCGCCCCCGCCGCCTCGGCCGCCAGCAGCACCGCAAGGCTGTTGATCACCCAGTGGCGACCGGGCAGCGAGACGCGATAGGTCACGGGTTCGCCCCTGATTTCCGCGACGACGACGCTGCCATCGGCATCCATGGCGCATTCGAGCACCCGGGCCTCGGCACCCGGATGCCCGCCGAAGCCCCGGATCGCCCCGATGCCGCGAAACCGGGCCGCGGCTGCCAGGCGTTCGAACTGGCCGTTGTCACGATTGAGCACCGCGATGCCCGAGGCCGTCATGCCCTCGAACAGTTCGGCCTTGGCGTCGGCCACGGCTGCAAGAGAGGCAAAGAATTCCATGTGCGCCGGCTCGATGGTGGTGATCACGCCGACATCGGGTCGAACCAGCCGGGCCAGCGGGCCGATTTCGCCGGCGTGGTTCATGCCAAGCTCGAACACCGCGAAACGGCAGGAGGCGGGCAGCCGGGAAAGAGAGAGCGGCACGCCCCAATGATTGTTGAGATTGCCCGCCGTGGCATAAGTCGCCCCCTGCCCGGCAAGACAGGTCGCCAGCGCCTCCTTGACCCCGGTCTTGCCCACCGAGCCGGTGACGGCAATCACCCGGGCCCGGCTGCGTGCCCGCGCCGCCCGGCCGAGGTCCGCGAGCGCGGTCAAGGTATCCGGCACCATCAGCAAGGCGCCGTCGGAGGCGGTGAGACCCGGGGGTTGCCGGCTCACCAGCGCCGCCACCGCACCGGCGGCAAAGGCCCGGGCGACAAAGTCATGGCCGTCGAAGCTCGGCCCCCGAAGCGCCACGAACAGATCGCCGGGAGTCACGGTCCGACTGTCGATCGAAACGCCGGTGGCCTGCCAGGGCCCCAGGCCACCGGCGCCGCCCACGGCGGTCTCGTGCCCCGGCAGGCCACCGTCACCGCCCACGGCGGCGGCGGCGTCCCCGGCGGTCCACAACACCGGCCTTCCGATCACGGCGTCCCTCATCCCGTCCCCTCCGCCACCCGCTCCGTTCCGCCTTCCGCCGCCATTTCCGCCATGGCCGCCCGCACTTCGGCGGCGTCATCGAACGGGCGCACCTCGTTGCCGACGATCTGCCCCTGCTCGTGGCCCTTGCCGGCAACCACCAACAGGTCCCCGGCCGCCAGTTCCCGCACCGCCACCCTGATCGCCGCGGCCCGGTCGCCGATCTCCCGGGCACCGGGACAACCGGCCATAATCTCCCGACGGATCGCCGCCGGAACCTCACCGCGCGGGTTATCGTCCGTGACGATTACCCGGTCGGCCAGCCGCGCCGCAATGACGCCCATCACAGGCCGCTTGCCGCGGTCCCGATCGCCACCGCAACCGAACACCACCACCAGCCGGCCCGCGGCATGGGGCCGCAACGCCAGGAGGACGGTCTCCAGCGCATCGGGAGAGTGCGCATAGTCCACGATCACCGCGGCGCCCGCCGGATGGCCCGCCACCGGCTGAAGCCGCCCGGGAACGCCTTCCAGCCGGCCCAGGGCCGCCAGCACCGGATCAAGGACGGCCGCCGGCACCGCCCCTCCCTCCCGTTGAGACCCGATCACCGCCGGATCGGTGGCCAGGACCAAGCCGAGTGCGGCCAGCGCATTCCACGCCTGGAAGCGTCCGACCAGACCCAGTTCCACCGTGACCGCCCGCCCCAGCACCTCCAGCGCCAGCCGCTGGCCATGGGCCAAGGGCTCCACCCGGCGCACGGCGATCTCGCCGCCGGCCACGCCGTAACCCAGCACCCGAATCCCCCGCCGGGCGCAAACACCGGCCAGACCCTGAAATTCCGGGGCGTCGGCATTGAGCACGGCCACCCCGTCGGCCGGCAGCACCCGGTCAAACAGCATCGCCTTGGCGGCGGAATAGACCTCCATGGTCCCGTGATAGTCAAGATGGTCGCGGCTGAGATTGGTAAAGGCTGCTGCGCGCAGCCGCACGCCATCAAGCCGAAACTGATCAAGGCCGTGGCTCGATGCCTCCATGGCCAGGTGCGCGATGCCGGCCGCGGCCAGCGCCGCCAGCCCGGCATGGAGCCTGACCGGGTCCGGGGTGGTCATGGTGGCGCCGTCCAGACCGGCCGGAAGCGCCACGCCCGGAGGCGCCGTCAGCCCCAGCGTACCCAACGCCGCCGCGGCATCATGGCCCAGCCCGGCCCAAAGCTGGCGCGTGAACTGGACGGTGGAGGTCTTGCCGTTGGTGCCGGTGACCGCAACCACGGTCCCGGGCTGACCCCCATGGAACGCCGCCGCCATCAGGGCAAAGGCGCGGCGCGGCCGGGCGTCCTCGATCAACAGCACGGCGTCGGCAGCCGGCGGCAGCCCGGTGCCGGGCACGGCCAGCACCGCCACGGCGCCGCGCCCGATGGCGTCACCGATGAAGGCACGGCCATCGATCGCACTGCCCGGCAGCGCCGCGAACAGGAAGCCGGGCCGAACCTGCCGCGAATCCGCGGTCAGGCCCACGATCTCGCGATCGGCGCCGGCGGCCGGAACGCCGCCGCTAATGGTCGTCATCAGGCGAGTAAGCAGCAACAGTCGTGCCTTTCGATCCGGGTTCCAATTCAAGTGCCTGACGAATATCCGGTCGCTGTTCATCAACCGGCTGCACCCCAAGCAGCGGCCCGATCTGTTTGATCACCCGACCGACCGCGGGAACCGAGACCCATCCCGCCGTGGTAAAGCCATGGCTGGTCGGCGACGGCTTCGGCTCGTCGATCATGATCATCACCAGATATTTCGGGTCGTTGATCGGGAACACGCCGACGAAAGAGGTCAGGTTGGCGTTGGTATAGTGGCGGCCCCGCTGCTTGTCGGCGGTGCCGGTCTTGCCGCCGACCATGTAGCCGGGAACATTGGCAAACTTTGCTGTGCCTTCGGTCACCACCATGCGGAACAACCGGCGCATCTCCAGAGAGGTTTGTTCCGAGACGATCCGTTCTCCGGGAACCACCTGCCCCGGCTGCACCTTGAGCAGGGTCGGCTTGTGCATGATGCCGCCGTTGATCACCGCCGCCGCCGCCGTCACCACATGGAGCGGGCTGACCGACATGCCGTGACCGAAGGCGATGGTCATGGTGTTGATCTCGCGCCAGGGCTTGGGCACCAGCGGCCAGCCCAGCTCCGGCAGTTCGATCGGCACCGGCCTCATGAAGCCCACCCGGGTCAGAAACGCGATCTGGGTCGGCGTCCCGACCTGCACCGCCATCCGCGCCGAACCCAGGTTGGAGGAGTACTGGAAGATTTCGGCGACGTTCAGCATCCGGTGCTGGCCGTGGTATTCGTGGATGGTGAAATGCCCGATATGAATGTTGTTGATGGCGTCGAAGGTGTCGCTCAGATGAATTTTCCCGGAATCCAGCGCCATCGCTGAATTGAAGATCTTGAAAGTCGAACCCATTTCGTAAACGCCGAGGGCGTTGCGGTCGAATTTTTGCTCGCCTTCGGCATCGCCCGGTTCCTGGGGATCGAAGTCGGGCAGCGATACCATGGCGAGAATCTCGCCGGTCCGCACGTCCATGATGATCCCGTTGCCGCCCAACGCCTTGAACTCCTCCACCGCGGCTGCGGTCTCGCGGTGCAGGATGTGCTGGAGGCGCAGGTCCAGGGAGGTCTGGATCGGATCGGCGCTGCTCTTGAGGCGCTTGTCGAAGAACCGTTCCAACCCGGCGAGGCCGACATTATCGACACCGGTATAGCCGACCACATGGGACGTGAGGTTGCCCGGCGGGTAGAACCGCCGCTCTTCCCGTTCGAACATCAGGCCAGGCAGACCCAGCACATGCACGGCATAGTGCTGACGGGGGGTCAGGCTGCGCTTGATCCAGACGAAGCGCTTGTTGCTGGTCAGTTTGTCATAAATATCCTGGTATTCCAGTTCCGGGAGCGCCTCGGCCAGTTTGGCCGCGGCTTCGCCGGCATCCAGAACCAGCTTGGGATCGGCGTGGAGCGAGGCCGTGGCCAGCGACGTGGCGAGCAACTGACCATTGCGGTCGACGATGTCCGCCCGGCTGGTGACCGGCTCGGCTTCGACCGGATGATCGACCCGGACCTCTTCGCGATGGGTAAAACAGGTGGCGCCGACCAGCCGGACCGATACCGCGACAAAGGCAAGGATGATGATGAGTCCGGCCACCACCAGACGATTGCGCCCGACCTCGAGGGCCCGGGCGGCATCGCTGACCGGACGACGCGGGCCGGGCCCGGCGGCGCCGGAATCCAACGCCCCCGGCTCCAACGTTCCCGGTTCCAGCGCCCCGTCAGGGGAATGCGGCGGCGGTTCGATCATTGGATGCGTCCAAGCCGGGTCAACAATTGCCCGATTTCATCCTTGGCCGGCGCGTAGACGGGGGTCGCCCGCGCCGACACATGGGTCAAAGGAAGGGGATGGCCCGCCCCCGGATGCTGAGGCTGAACCGCCCGGTGGCCCTGCACCGGCAGCGCGGCCGAGGCCAGGGCGGCCCGTGCGGCCGCCAGCGGACGCTCGGCGCCCGACGCCGAAGACGGCCGTTCCTGCGCCGCGGCCAGGGACGCCACCCGGGATGCCGTCCTGGGCTCGGCCACGCTCACCAGCGCCGGACTCGGTGGTTGGGTCACCGGCGAACCGGGCGGCCGGGGCGGCAGGGCGTCGAAACCCGCCACCTGGGACGCGGTGATCGGGGTCAGGGTCAGATAGGTCCCGGCCAGTTGCTCCAGCCGTACCGGATCGTTGAGGATGCCCCATTCGGCCTTGGCCACCCGGATACCATCCTGTTCCGAGATGATCTGACGGTCCAGGGTCGCCATCTCCTCCTTAAGCTCTTGGACCCGGTAGCTGGTATGGAACAGTGCGACGCCGGCGAAGGCCGCGACACTGAGCCAGAGTAGATCAGATTTGCGGAGCATGGGGGCTTCCTTCGCGAAATCAGGACTTGGACTGGACGGGAGCGGCGGTCCGCTCGGCGATGCGCAGTCTGGCGGAACGGGAACGTGGATTGGCCTCGATCTCGGCCCTCCCGGGCACCAGCGGCCGCCGTTCCAGCAGCCGGAAGGTCATGGCCCGGGGGACAACCGGCGCCATCGGCAGATGACGGGAGGGCGCCGGCGGCGCCTCGGCCCGCTGGCGCAGAAACTCTTTGACCACCCGGTCCTCCAGGGAATGAAAGGCCACCACCGCCAGCCGCCCGCCCGGCGCCAGCAGCCGCTCGGCCGCGGCGAGGCCACGGCTCAATTCCCCGGGTTCGTCGTTGACCGCCATCCGCAACGCCTGAAAAGTGCGCGTGGCCGGATCGATGCCGTCGTGGGCCGACGGCACCACGGAGCGCACGATGGTCGCCAGCCGGCCGGTCCGGTCGATGGGCGCCTCGGCGCGGGCCGCCACCAGCGCCGCCGCGACCCGGCGCGCCCGCCGCTCCTCGCCATATTCGAAAATGATCTTCGCCAGCGCCGATTCCGGCAGACGGTTGACCAGATCGGCGGCGGTTTCACCGTCACCACCCATCCGCATGTCCAGCGGCCCGTCGGCCCGGAACGAAAAGCCCCGGCCGGCATCGTCCAGGTGCGCCGACGAAACCCCCAAATCAAAGGCGATGCCGTCCACCCCGGCAACGCCCCGCTCTGCCAGCAAAGCCTCCAGATCGCCGAAGCAGCCTTCGACCACCTGGAGCCGGCCCGGGACCGCGGACGCCAGAATCCCGGCCAGCGCCACCGCCCGGGGATCCCGGTCCACCGCCCACACCCGGCAGTCGGCCGCGGCCAGAATGGCCCGGGTATAGCCGCCGGCGCCGAACGTGGCATCCACATAGACCCCGCCGTCACGGGGCGCCAGCGCCGCCAGCACCTCGGCGGCCATGACCGGAAGATGGACCACGGGCACCACCGGCCCGCTGCGGTCGGCGACCGCCGCCAGGGGCAGCGCCGGCACGGCACGGCCATCGGGACCCGCGGCGTGAGAGCGGATGATCATGACCCCGCCTCCCGCAACGCCGAAGCCTTGGCGATGATTTTGCTAAGGGAGATGTCGCGGTTGCGCGCCTTGTCGCGCATCCTCGCCTCATGGGCCGCCAGCGCCCCGGGCTCCCACACCTGAAAGGTCTTGCGGCGTCCGACGAACGCCGCTTCCTCCGAGATGCCGGCAAACTCGCACAGGTGCTGAGGCAACACGATCCGACCCTCCCCATCAAAGGGCAACTGAACAGACCCGCCGAAAATCGTGGTCTCGATCAGCTCATATTCCTCGTTGGAGAGATCCAATCTCTCCAAACTATCACTTAGCTGTTCCATATGGTCCGCGCTGCACGCATCAAGTGCAGCATATTGAAGCGACTTGAAGACCACCACCCCCTGATAAGCCTGCCCCGCGAGGACCTTGCGAAACTCCGCGGGCACCGAAACCCGGCCCTTGCGATCAACCTTGTTGACGTATGTCGACAAGAACACGGCCATCGCGAGGTGCAGTCCTTCAATCCGGCTGGTTGGTGAATGCCCCCATTTGCGCTGTCTGGCGCCCCACCCCGGCATCCGGTCTGACTGGGCGGAACCCCCCTTCCGATTGGGTCCAGCCCCCCTTGAACTGGGCGCAGCCCCCATCGTTTGGGTTCCTATGGAGTATCATGGGATTTCATGGGTCGTCAACCGCGGTTGGCCGATTCGGACCGTCGAGTCAAGGATTCGCTGACGTTCCAAGCCCCCCGTGCTTCCGGCACAACAGGTGTCCCGCCGACGCCGACCGGTCGCGGCACTAAAACCATGAATATCTTGAATACCGGACAAAACGAAGCAATCGGGTTCACCTCCCGTTCTAATGACGGTCCGAACAGAACTTCGAGTATCGGCAAACTGGTTGGCGCTTCGACTCTCCTTCGAGCCGGCCTCTTCCTTGGTACGGCTTGAGTTTCGCCGATTCGAGCCTTCGCCCGGAGCCATCGCCGGGGCCGTCTGGCGCGCAAATGGGCAAGGCCGGAGGGGGCTCCCGGCGGCCGGCAAAGGGGCACAGAGCGGAACAGGCGGGAACCCGGGAACACCGCCGTCCCGACGCCCGACCCGGGACGGCCACAGATTCCTTAGGGATCTTTCGGATATGCCTGGGCGGATGACGCAGCCACGCCCATCCCGGCCCAGGAAAACCCAGGCCGGAGGCGACAAAACGCGATCAAAAAGGAACAGGGAGAAAGTACCAGACGGCCTGTAAGCCGGGTTCTGTCCCCGCCAGCGCCGAATCCGACGGGTGGCGGGGGATGGCCATTCATCTGGGACGCCCGTTGCCGGACGCCTCGCGCGACCAACCCGGGTGGCGACGCGGAAACCCGCTGGACCCCGCCCTCCGCCAAAGGCAAAGAACGCGGCCCGTGCCACCCCTATTCGGTCTTGCTCCCGGTGGGGTTTACCGTGCCGGCGCCGTTACCGGCGCCGCGGTGCGCTCTTACCGCACCCTTTCACCCTTACCCGCCGTCGGGACGACCCCGGAGTCTGCGGGCGGTTTGCTTTCTGTGGCACTTTCCCTGGGGTCACCCCCGCCGGCCGTTAGCCGGCACCGTGTTTCCGTGGAGCCCGGACTTTCCTCCCCCCGCGGAACACCCGAGGGCGCCGCGAAAGGCGGCCATCCGGCCGTCTGGCAGGGGGCACCGTAGGGCATGGCCAACCCCGCCGCAAGCCCCGGATATGAAACGCCGCGTTTCTCATTGCGGCCTCGAAGTCCCGGAAGACGTCTTCCACGCTTTCATTCCGCCTCGGGGACTATCTCCCGGGAACCGGCTTTGCTACTGTCCCCATGAGGGGGACCGAGATGAGCGATGTCGTGACGTTCCGAAAGGCGCGGGGGGCTTTTTTCACGCCGCCGGAAATCACCCGATTCATCGTCGACTGGGCGGTTCGAACCCGGAGCGATCGCGTGATGGAGCCGTCCTGCGGCGAAGCGGCGTTTTTGCTGGCGGCCGGCCGGCAACTGGCGGCGCTGGGGTTGGCGCCCGGGGAGTTGCGCGCCCGTCTCCATGGCATCGAGATTCACCGGACCTCGGCCGAGCGCGGCCTCGCCTGTCTGCGCCGTCACGAGTTGGACGCCACGGTCCGGGTTGAGGACTTCTTCGACTGCCGGCCGGAGCCCGCCTTCGACGCGGTGATCGGCAATCCGCCCTACATCCGCTATCAGCAGTTCACCGGCGACGCCCGGCTGAAGTCCCTGGAGGCGGCGCTGGCGGCCGGGGTCCGCCTGACCGGTCTCGCCAGTTCCTGGGCGGCCTTCGTCGTCCACGCCAGCCAGTTCCTCAAGCCCGAGGGACGACTCGGCCTGGTGCTGCCGGCCGAGTTGCTGACCGTCAACTACGCCGCGCAGGTCCGGCGCTTCCTGCTGAACCGCTTCTCCCGGGTCCGGCTGGTGATGTTCGACAACCGGGTGTTCCCCGACGTGCTGGAAGAGGTGGTGCTGCTGCTGGCCGAGGGCAGCGGCGGCGCCTCCAGTTTCGAGGTGTTCCAGGCCCGGGACGCCGGCCATCTGGCCGGACTCGCCCCCTGTTCCTGGACCGGCTTCGATCTCGGCACCGTCGACAAATGGACACCGGCCCTGCTGTCCCAATCTTCCTTCGACATTTACCGAAAGCTGTGCGACCGGGAGGTGTTTTCCTCCATGCTCGATTGGGGCGAGACCTATCTTGGGGCGGTTACCGGCAACAACAAATACTTTACCCTGGGCAGGACCGAAATCGCCCAGCACGGGCTGCCCCTCGAAGACCTGCTGCCGATCTCGCCGCCGGGGTCGCGTCACCTGTCGGGACTGAAATTCGCGTCCGTGGCCTGGCAGGGCATGCGCGACGCCGGGGGACGCTGCTTCCTGTTCCACCCCCGAGGCGAGCGGCCCGGCCCGGCTGCCGCCCGTTACATCGCGTTGGGCGAACAAAAGAAGGTCCACTACGCCTATAAATGCCGGGTGCGCCGGCCCTGGTGGCGGGTGCCGCTGGTGGCCCGGCCCGACCTGCTGTTCACCTACATGAACCATGACCGGCCGCGGCTGATCACCAATGAGGCCGGAGTCGGAGTGATCAACTCGATTTACGGCGTGCAGTTGCACCCCGACCGACGGACGCTCGGCCGCGAGCTGCTGCCGCTGGCCGCACTTAACAGTGTCACGCTGCTTGGCGCGGAAATGGTCGGCCGGGCCTATGGCGGCGGCCTGCTCAAGCTGGAGCCCAGGGAAGCCGACCAGTTGCCGATGCCGGCGCCGGCCACGGTGGCGGCGCTGGGGCCGGCGCTGACGGCTCTGCGGCCTCAACTGACCACCGCGCTCCGGCGCAACCACCTGGAGCGGGCGGTCGCGCTGGTGGACGAGGTGATGCTCTCCCAGCATCTGAACATCACCGGTCAGGACCTGACGGCGTTGCGCCACGCCAGGGATCTGCTGTTCCGCCGCCGGATCAGCCGCGGCCGGGCCATGGCGACTCCGCCCATCGAGAGCGCACCCGCGGGCAACACCGCCGACGATGACGGCAGCCATGGCGAGAATTGACGATCTGCTGGCGCGCGCGGTCGCGACGCTGCCGGTCAAGCCGGAGGACACCGCCGGCCGTGCGGACAAGAAAGCCTACAGCGAAAAACTGTCACGGGTGGTGGCGCTGGCCTTCGCCGACGAGTTGCGCCGGCGCGGCATGAGCGAGGCCCGTCCGGCGGCCCCCGGCGAGTTGGGCGATTCCGGGGCCGAGCGACGAATTGCCGGCGGCATCGGGGCCAAGAAAGTTGATGTCACCTGGGCCACCGAAGAATCCGGGCTGATTCTGGGGGTCTCGATCAAGACCATCAACTTCCGCGACGCCCGGACCCGGAACTTCCAAAAAAATCTGACCAACCGGCGCGCCGACATGCTGATGGAGGCGGTGACCCTGCACCGGCGGTTCCCCTATGCCGTCCTGGCGGGCTTTTTCTTTTTCGACAAGGAGGCCGAGTCTGACGCCACCGAAAAGCGTCGTTCGACTCTCCACAACGCCCATGCCCGGCTGCGCCTGTTTACCGGGCGCAACGATCCCACCGGGCGCGACGAACAATACGAGCGTCTCTATCTCGTCCTGCTGGAAGCCCGCTCCGACGGCTGCGCCCTGCGCGCCTGGGAGGTCGGGAAGCCGGACCGGGAAGTCGCCCTCGAAGAGATTTTTACCGGCTTCACCGAACTGGTCGCCGAGCGCAATCCCGACTTTTACGAGGCCATTGACGGCCAGTTGGTCAGGGCCGCGTCCTGACAGACGCCGGTGTCATGGTGGTGTTGGTGGACCGGCATCACTCGGGTTCCGGGACGATGCCGTTTCTCTTCAACAGGGTCATCAACCGGAGGATGCCCAGGGTCATACTCGGCATCTCCACCACGAAATTGCCGTGCTGGGTATTCCTGATGACGGTGCCGGCTATGCGTTCCTCGAACCCCGGCAACAGCCCGCACTGCACGGTAAACTTGAGGTATTTTCCCACCGGCGGCAATTCTTCTCCGCCACCCCTGGCCAGGAAGCCCCAGCACGACCAGTTGACGGTGCGAAAGACCCCCCAACCGCGGCAGTCGAGCACCAGGATCGGATCCACGTAACGGATCGCCCGGCGATGCTCCCGGGCGAACGCCTGCGGTTCCTTCTTGAGGGTGGTCTTGCGTCCGGCGACCCGCCGCGCCGCGTCGTCGATACCTTCCTGGGTGGTCAGCGTCAGGATTTCCAGCCGCTTGGCCACGTTCTCGCAGAATCGGGCATCGGCACCGTTCTTCACCGCCTTGACCAGCGCCGCGGAAATGCGCGCGAGCGCCTCTTTGCGCTCGTTGGCGGTGCCTTCCCGGGCCGTCATCATCGCCGCATCGAAAAGATCCGAGACCTGCTTTTCGTGGGCATCGCGCCGGATTCGATGGGAGAGGCTGATCAACTCGCCGCCGATCTCCGAGGGGAATCCCTTCAACTGCACCAGTGCGCCAATCCGCCCGACGCAGCGTTCGACCTTGTCAACCGCGCCCTTGGCCGAATAGGACACAGCCTCAATGATCAACTGCTCGGCCGCCCGCGCCATGGTCTCGACGATCTGAGCCGCCTGATCGTCGCACGGAAGCTCACAAGAAGGTGTGCCCGCCATCGCCCTGTCCCTTCCTCCCCGCCCGGCTCCGGCACCGAAACGCCGGCCGCGACCTGGCCTCGGGGCAAAGTCAGGGATTGTAAAAGCGATGAACTGCCCGCTGTCATCAATTAGTTTGCGAAGATTGTGTGACGGGATGATCGTTGTGACGGGATCATTCCGGTCGGGACCGGACCGGCTCCAGGAAAACGGGACGGCTTGAAACAACGGATACTGGCGCTGATTCTTATCAATCCCGAACTGCGCCAGAGTCCCGGGGCACCGCCGGTGACCGGCCATAACCATGACATCGCGGCATACCCGTTTTGATTGTGTATTCCGGGCCTGCCCCAGACGGCAACGAGCCAGACCCGAGGGCGGCATCACCGGCCACCGCAACCCGAAACCCGGGCGAAAACGGCGAAGTCCCGCGCCCCGAACCGGGCCTGCGGCTCAGGGGACGGGTCGAAGCGGCAGCCGTTCCACCAGAACGGCCGTCCCGTAGGCCAGAAATTCGTTCATCGAGCCCCCGATCTCGGACGAATCCAGGCGCATCATGACGACGGCATTCGCGCCGATGGCCTTGGCGTTGAGAATCATGCGCTCGACCGCATGACGCCGCCCCTCTTCGAGCATCTCGGTATATTCCCGAATCTCGCCGCCAAAAATCGCTCTCAGCGAAGCAATCAGATTCCCGCCAACGCCCCGGCTGCGGACCACCACGCCGAAAACATGGCCCCTCACGGCAATCACACGATAACCCGGCAGATTTTCGGTGGTGACCACGAGCATGACCAACCTTTAAGCGATGATCGGGATTTTGCCGCAGCCCATCCTGGCAGGCCGCCCAATCTACCACGACCCCGGTCTTCGGTGGACAGGAAAGGGGCGGCAGGGTTGATCCGCCGGGTGCGGTGGCGGCAGTCGGATTGTCAATTCCTGATATTTCATTTCCTTCCCACCCGCTCACGCGGTCCGGTAAAAATCTGGAAAGGACGGTCATAACAGGTATACTGACGGCCGCTTGCCATTCGGATCATGGCTCTGCCCGGGGCGGAACGGTTTTTGGAAGGTTCTTCATGAAGAAACTTTTCGTTGGCATGATATTTGCCGCGTCGGCTGCTTTCGCGATCCTCTCGGCCGCACCGGCCGCGGCCGCAGGCTTGGCGTCTCCCGATGAAGCGAAGGAATTGGCACTCAAGGCTGCCGGGTTCCTCAGGGCCAACGGCCCGGACAAGGCCTTTCCGGCTTTCACCGCCCAGGGCAACGAATGGCATGACCGTGATCTTTACGTCTTCGTTTATGATGACACCGGACACGCCGTCGCCCATGGCGGCAACCCCGCCCTGGTTGGCAAGTCGCTGATCGACCTTAAAGACGTCGATGGCGTATCGTTCGTGCGCGCCATCATTGCGGTCCAGGATGCCGGCTGGGTTGACTACAAATGGAAAAACCCGGTCACGGGCACCGTCGGCCTCAAGACTTCGTACATCGTGAAGGTCGATACCTACCGGGTCGGGGTTGGCGCCTACAAGCAGTAACCAAACAACGACCGGCGCCACAAGCCTCAGGTCAGGGAGCTTAGCACGATGTCTTGGATCAGGAACCCCACCATCATCGTCAGGGCGCTGTTGGCGCCGGCCTTTGGCGGCATGATGACTATTCTGGTCCTGCTGGCATTCTATCAGTCATACCTGAATATCGTCGCCGCCAACCGTCAGATCGTGTCCGCGGCCGCCGTCACCACCGTCGGCGACAAGGCTTTCCTGTCGCTGGCCGAGGCTCATGCGGCGCTGTTCCGGGCCGTCAGTTGGAAGCAGGCCAATGTCGAACGGAAGCTGGTCGATGCCGCCAAGGCCGAGGCGCTGGCCGATCTTGAAAACACCGTTGCCCGGGTGGGGACCATCGCGCCCGGCGGTCTCCCGATCAACCCGGAGGTGCTGAAACAGCTCGCCGACCGCCTGGCCGCCTATCGCGACGCGGCGAAACAGACCATCGACATGGTCGATTCCGACGCTTTCTCCGCCACCATGATGCTGACCGACACCAACGAAAAGTACGGCGCGGTGCGTGATGCCGCCAACCGGCTCACTGCCGAGGTCGGACGACTGGAGGACTCGATCCGTCACGACGGCGCCGTCACCATGCACGACAGTCTCCATCGCGTGGTCGGCATGGTGTTGCTGGCGCTGGTGTTGTCGGGCATCGTCGCGGTGCTGCTCGCCCGGACCATCTCGGTACCGATCCGCCGGATGACCGTGGCCATGAACGGTGTGGCCGAGGGCAACCTCGAGGTGGTGGTGCCGGGTACCGGACGGTGCGACGAGATCGGGGCCATGGCCAACACCGTCGAAATTTTCAAGCGTCATGCCGGCGAACGACTGCGCTACGAACAACGTGAACACGAGATTCACGCCCAGCAGACCGAGCGCCAGCGTTGTCTGGAGGAACTGACGAGTTGTTTTGGCGACGCCGTCACCGGCCTGCTGGGCGAAGTCGGGACCTCGGTCAACAACCTCTACAGCTCGGCCGACCGGCTGAGCAGCGCCGCCGACCAGACCCACAAGGAAAGCACCAGCGCCCTGGCCGCCACCAGCCAGGCCACGAGCAACATCCAACTGGTCGCCACTGCCGGAAACCATCTGTCGACATCGATCCAGGAAATCAGCCGGCAGGTCAGCCGTTCGGTGGAAATCAGCATCTCGGCCAGCAAGGAGGCCGAGAGCGCCAACCAGAAAATCGACCGGCTGGCCGAGGCGGCCCAGCGCATCGGCCGGATCGTCAAGATCATCAACGATATCGCGTCCCAGACCAACCTGCTCGCACTCAACGCCACCATCGAGGCGGCACGGGCCGGAGAGGCCGGCAGGGGCTTCGCGGTGGTGGCCAACGAAGTCAAGCATCTGGCCAGCCAGACGTCCCAGGCCACCGATGAGATCGATACCCAGGTCAAGGCCATCCAGAGCGCAACGTCGGAAGCGGTCGCGGTGATTCAGGGCATCGGCCAGACCGTCCATCAGATCAAAGAGATGACCACCATGGTCGCGGTCGCGGTCGAGCAACAGGGGGCCGCCACCCGGGAGATCGCGCAGAATGTCGATTCCGCGGCCCACGGCAACTCCGAGGTTTCGGCCAGCATCTCCCACGTTGCCCAAACCGCCAGCGACACCCGGGGCATGGCCAGCGAAGTGTTCGAAGCGGCGCGCGTCGTCCAGGGCGGCAGCAAGAGGCTGCGGGACGAGGTCACACAGTTCCTGGCCACGGTCAGGATGGCCTGACCGGTGGCAAATCCGGGAGGCGACCTGCCCGTGCCCGGCGTGGCGATGAAACCGGTCTGATGGCCGACGCGCTGGTCGTGTTCAAGGAAAACGCCCTGGAAAGCCGATGTTGCGCCGCAGGGCGGCAATCGCCGGTCAAGGTTGACACTTTCATCCCGAATGGCCACCCATGATAAGCTGGCGCCGCACCTCACTGTCGAAAGGGAGCAATCCTTGACCACGCTGGTTACCGGCGCCACCGGCTTTGTCGGTGCCGCCGTCGTTCGCCACCTGCTGGCCGCGGGTGATACCGTGCGCGTCCTGGTCCGCCCTTCGAGCGACCGCAGCAACATCAACGATCTCGCGGTGGAGATTGCCGAAGGCGATCTGACCGACGGGGCGTCGCTGGCCCGGGCGCTGGCCGGCTGCCAGGCGCTGTTCCACGTCGCCGCCGACTACCGCATCTGGGTGCCCGACCCCGACCGCATTTACCGGGTCAATGTCGAGGGCACCCGGCAATTGATGCTGGCGGCACTGGAGGCCGGAGTCCAGCGGGTGGTCTACACCAGCAGCGTAGCCACCCTTGGCCTCAACCGCGACGGCCGCCCGGCCGACGAGACGACTCCGGTGACGCTGGCGGACATGGTCGGCCATTACAAGCGGTCCAAGTTCCTGGCCGAGGCCGAGGTGCGGCGGTTGGTGGACGAGCAGGCACTGCCGGCGGTGATCGTCAACCCGTCGACTCCGGTGGGACCGCGCGACATCAAGCCGACCCCCACCGGCCGGCTGATTGCCGACGCCGCGGCCGGGCGGATGCCGGCTTATGTGGACACCGGACTCAACATCGTCCATGTGGATGATGTTGCAGCCGGTCACCTGCTGGCGTTCCATCGCGGCCGGATCGGCGAGCGTTACATCCTGGGCGGCGACGACCTGACATTGCGTGACATTCTCGAGATCGTGGCCACCCTGACCGGCCGCCGGCCCCCTGCCGTCCGCCTGCCCCACGACCTGATTCTGCCGCTGGCCTGCCTGGTCGAAGGCTGGACCCGGCTTACCGGGGGCAAGGACCCTCAGCTCACGGTGGACGGCGCCCGAATGGCCCGCAAGAAGATGTTTTTCAGTTCGGCCAAGGCCGAAAGCGACCTCGGGTATCACCATCGCCCGGCCCGGGAAGCCCTGGCCGACGCGGTAACGTGGTCGTTGTCCCGGGAGCCCCCGGCCCGATAGGCGCCGGCCTCGATTTTGCCGGGCTCCGCCCTGCACCCGCAAGGAGGCAAGCCTCCTTGACCTCCAAAACTCAAGGGTTCAAAGGGCCGGACGGCCCTTTGAACCCTTGACCTCCAAAACTCATGGGTTCAAAGGGCCGGACGGCCCTTTGAACCCTTGACCTCCAAAACTCATGGGTTCAAAGGGCCGGACGGCCCTTTGCAGGTGTGGGCAGAGCCCACATAATCATTTTACCGCCGGCATTAACGATCGAGATTGCGAATCTCCCGGCTAAGGGTAAATTCCTGGCTGCTGACATGGCTTTCCATGGCACGCAAACGCTGTTCCATCGCGTCAAAACGTTGCCGGACGGCGTCGAAGGTGACGCGGGGGCGGCTCGCCGCCTCCCGCCGGAACGCTTCATCTTCAGAAGAGCGGTACGGGTCGGGCGGCCGGACCGGCAGAATCGCGGCGGCCAGCCCGTAGCCGATCAGCACCGGCACCGAAAGGAAAATCAGCCCAACCACCAGCAGAACCCGGACCACCACGGGATCGATGCCCAGATAATCGGCGATCCCGGCGCAGACTCCGAACACCTTGCCGGCCGCGGGGTTGCGGTACAGCAGGTGCCGCTCGGGGGCCGAGAAGGACGGGCGGGGACGCATCGGCGAATCCTCCTTCAGTGCTTGTTGCGCCAGCCCGGCGCCTCGACATCAAGAACGCGCTCCAGGGCATGGATGCGGCCCTCCATGCGCTCGGCATTTTCCCATAACAGGCCCAGCATCCGCTCATCCTCAGCTGATAGCGTCCGGCTGGTGCGCCAACGGGTAACATAGTGGAGCACGATCCAGAGCGGCGCCACGAACACCAGGATCAGCACCACCAACACGATACCGAGCTCACTCATCCCTCGCCCCTCCTCCGGCCGCTAACCGGCCACCGGTTTGCCGGCCCTGGCCGCCAGCTTCGCCTTCAGCTCGGCCAACTCGCGGTCAACCTTGTCGCCGGCGGCCAGCTCGTTGATCTGTTCGGTCAGCGACTGGTTCCGGCCCACGTCATAGGAATCGGCCTTGCCTTCCAGTTCGTCAAGACTCCGTTCGACCTGTTCGAAACGCGCGAACGCATTGGTGATGCGGTCGTCGTAGAGCTTGGCCCGAACCTTGACCCGGTTGACCGCGGACTGCCTGCGGGCGGCGATGGTCTGCTCGCGGGTCCGGGCGTCGGTAAGCTTGGCCTGGAGACTCCGAATGTCGGCATCGGACTTGGCCAGGGCTTCGGCCAGCGGCGCCAGGTCCGCCTCCAGGGCATCGGCGTTCTCCGCGGCCTTGCCCCGGGCACTCAGCGCCGCCCGGGCCAGGTCCTCACGGCCGCGGCTGAGCGCCACTTCGGCCTTGCCGGTCCAGGCCTCGCATTCCTGGCGGATGGTGGCGATTTTGCGCTCGATTTCCTTCTTCTCGGCAATGATCTTGACCGTGGACGAGCGCACCTCGACCAGCGTGTCCTCCATCTCCTGGATGATCAGCCGGATCAGCTTCTGGGGATCCTCGGCCCGATCCAGCAGGGCGTTGAGGTTGGCGTTGATGATATCGGAAAGGCGCGAAAAGATGCCCATGATCGACCTCCTGAAAAAAGAAACGGCGTGTCGGGACGGAAACAGCAATCGCCGTGCCAGCGCCCGCGCCCCGACCAACCCTCTGGTCCACTGAAGTTTTCTCCCCCGGACTTGACCGCCCGACAGCTCTCTGATAGCGTTTTTCGCACATTGTTGGCGAATATCGCCATAACCTGACGGACTCCGCCATGGACGCCGAATCGGGAGCCCTGCCGCCGCTGGTCGGCGAATCCGCCAGTTTTCTCGGCATGCTCGACGCGGTGTCACGGGCTGCACCCCTTGACCGGCCGGTGCTGGTGATCGGAGAGCGCGGTACCGGCAAGGAACTGGTGGCGGCCCGGCTGCATTTCCTGTCCCGGCGCTGGGATCGGCCACTGGTCAAGCTGAACTGCGCGGCATTGGCCGAAAGCCTGCTGGAATCGGAACTGTTCGGCCACGAGGCCGGCGCCTTCACCGGCGCCGTGCGCCGCCACCCCGGCCGCTTCGAGCGCGCCCACGGCGGCAGCCTGTTTCTCGACGAGATCGCCAGTTGCTCGTCCGCGGTCCAGGAAAAGCTGCTGCGGGCGGTGGAGTACGGCGAGTTCGAACGGGTCGGCGGCACCCAGGCCGTGGCGTGCGATGTGCGGGTGATTGGCGCCACCCACGCCGACCTGCCGGCTCTGGCCGCCGCCGGCCGGTTCCGGGCCGACCTGCTTGACCGGCTGGCCTTCGAGGTGATCACCCTGCCCCCGCTCCGCGCCCGCCCCGAGGATATTCCGGTGCTGGCCCAGCATTTTGCGGTCGGCATGAGCCGACAGTTGGGCCGGTCCTTCTTTCCCGGCTTCACCGATCAGGCCCTGGCCCGACTCCAGTCCCACCCCTGGCCAGGCAATGTCCGGGAACTCAGGAATGTGGTGGAACGCTCGGTCTACCGCAGCGTCGATCCGAACGCGCCGGTGGTCACCATCATCCTCGACCCGTTCGCCTCGCCGTTCCGGCCGGCGCCGACCACGCCCGCACCGGCCGCGCAGGCAACGCCGGAGGCCATCACCGACCCCCACCCGCCCCGGTCGCCGGGCAATTTCGACGCGCAGGTCCGACACCTGGAGCGCCAATTGCTGGAGGCGGCCTTGGCCGACCACCGCTTTAACCGGAAACAGGCGGCGGCCGGCCTCGGCCTCGGCTACCACCAGTTCCGCCGCCTGTTGAGCAGGCACGGGCTGGCGACGGCCGGCGACGATCAATAATCGCTGTCGATGTCAAGACCGCCGCCGTCATCGTCGTCATCGTCGTCATCGACCGGCGAATAGGCCGGAGCCGGAGCCGCCGCCGCCGGCTCGGAGGTCAGCGCCGACGTCACCGCGGCGCCAAGCAGGGCGCCACCCAGCACCCCCACCGCCAGCCCGCCGGCTCCCCCCAGAAAGCCGCCGCGCGAGGGGCTGAACAGGCCGGGAGCGGCCCCCGGGGCCTGGACCGGACGCGGCGGCGGCGCCGCCCGCGAACCGAACAGCGAGCCGAACAGGCCCCCTTGCTTCTGCTCCAACTGATATTCCAGGTCCTGAATGCGGTTTTGCGCCGCGGCCAGGGCATGCTCCTGAAAGAAAGCCAGTTGGGTCAGGGTATAACGCAGCTTCGGGTCCTTTTCGATCAGCCCGGCAATCAACGCCTCGGCCCCCGGGTCGCGCGGCACATCGGCCGCACGCAACCGGTCAAAGAAATCGGTAATGGCACGCCGATCTTCTTCGTTGGGCTGCGGCACCGGCGGAACCGAAACCTGCTCTCTCGGAGTCTGGGGGGCGGCTGCGGGTACGTCGCTCATCAATGGCTCCATCAAATAATTGGCGAGTCGGCCCGACTCTACCTATCGACCGGATGTTATTCCATGGCAGAAAAGAGGCTTTTTTTTGACCTTCGCTTCGGCGGCGGTGGATCCAACGTTGAGCCGGGTCTGGCAAAGCATCTCCCCGGTCATCAGCTTTCGCCCGGCCCCCCGACCAGAACCGGAGTGCGAAGTGAGCCGTTACGGCCCCGACTCGGGGCGGTTCCGGCCGCCGCCGCGCCGTCCGGTCATCATCGGCCGTTCCGGCCCCACCCGGTCGCGGAGTCACGGTCGTCTTTGATCGCTTGCCTGGAGCCTCGCGATCGGTCAGGATAGCTTGGTATTAACGGCAAATGGTCCATATTCGCTGGACAGCGGCCACACGACCACCGACCGGGAGCATCATGGCATGGCATACGTTCAGGCTTACCAGACCACCAACGACCAAGACCATAACTCCATTGTGGCTATTGGCAGTGAGCTTGGTCTGCTACTGACCGGTCCGACCCTTGACCGTAACCGGGTGGCTTATGCGCTTAATATGTTAAAGGCTTCGATGCTGTTGCACTTTTCTGACGAAGAAGAGCTCATGAAGTCACATAACTACCCTAACCTGTTTCACCATAAGCGCAGCCACGATTACATCATCAGCGTCCTGGCCGAGTTCATTTCGGCGTTCGCCGTCGGACGCGAGAGCACCACCGCCGACCTGTGGCCGCACCTGCAAAAGACCCTGGACACTCACATGCAGCGGTACGACGCCGATCTCGCCGGTTATCTTGGCCACACCCCGTAATCGAAGCCTGCGTGGGCAGCCGTTTTTGCTGGAGTGACCGTCGCGCACCCTGCTCCCCCCCCCGCCGACTTGGTCATGAGCCGCTCCATGCCTCCTCCGACCTGCCTGCCCGAGCCGGTTCCGGTCGCGCCAGCCATGGCCAGCGAGGCGGGGCAGGTGCTGCTCGGCAACTTCGCCGGGCATTTATTTGCTGCTATTGCGCGAATGCCGCCGTGTACCTTGCGGGTTGACGCCTCTCTGTCCGACCCGGCCCGGCCCGGCTCGCTGCTGCATGCCGGGCTGGTGGTGGCCGCCGGCCCGCCGCTGCCCGGCCGCAGCCTGGGTGCCGAGGCGCTGGTGATTGTCGAGGTGCTGGGAGCGGTGGACGAGGAAATGATCCGCAAGGTCAAGCTGCCGGCCTTTCGTGCCCTGCCCGCTTGCCGCGAGGTCGTGTTGGTTCAGGACCGCCGCATTTATTGCGAGGTCCACCGGCGGCTGGCCGGGGCGCGCTGGATCACCGACCTGCTGCTCGACCGCGATGCCCGGTTGCGGCTGGACGGTGCCGGCCTGGACCTGCCGCTTTCGGTGCTCTATGCTCAAACCGGAGTTGGCCGGACCTGATACTGGCGCCCGCATGCTTCATGTCCCGGGTTCCAAGGGCCGCCGGCCCTTGGTGGGTCAAGGGCGAAGCCCTGGTCAGGGGCAAGGGGCGAAGCCCTGGTCAGGGGCAAGGGGCGAAGCCCCACATGTCAATGACAAGGCTCGCCGATCCGAGTCCTTCGTCAGGACTATCATGTCGCCGCCTCCCGGTTTTTTGCGGCGCGTCAGCGGAGGTCATGCTGCGGCTTGCCATTCAAGCGTCCCCCGATCGGTCATGGCGCATCGCCCGGTGCATCCGGCGGCGCTCCGACGCCCGGCCCCGCCGCCGTCCCGGCACCGGTGGCGCCGCTGGTGAGCGGGCCGTGGCGACCGCCGCCCCCCACCGCCGCCGCCCGGACGCGATCCCGACCACGGCCGGACCGTGCCGCCGGGCCACGCCGGCGCCGGCCCGGCGTACTGATCTGGCTGGCCAAATGGACGGTGCTCACAGCAATCTGGGGCTCCCTGGCGCTGGCGGTGATCCTGCTTTATTACGGTTACGATCTGCCTGACGTCCATCAGGTCGCCCAACATGTGCGTCGCCCCGCCGTAACCCTGGTCGCGGCGGACGGCACGCGCTTTTCCCGCACTGGCGAGATTCAGGGCGCGATCATTGATGTGAGCCGGCTGCCGCGGGTCCTGGTCCAGGCCGTGATCGCGGTTGAGGACCGGCGATTCTATCATCATTTCGGCATCGACCCGATCGGACTGGCCCGGGCGGTTTACGTCAATCTCAGACACGAGCACATGGTCCAGGGCGGCTCGACCATTACGCAGCAGCTTGCCAAGAATCTGTTCCTGTCCCCCGATCGGACGCTGCGCCGCAAGATTCAGGAGGCGCTGTTGGCGCTGTGGCTGGAGCACGTCTACAGCAAGGACCAGATTCTCACCGCCTATCTCAACCGGGTCTATCTGGGAGCCGGCGCCTATGGCGTCGATGCCGCGGCCCAGACCTATTTCGGCAAGCCGGTTTCGCGGATCACGCTGCACGAGGCCGCGATCATCGCCGGCCTGCTCAAGGCGCCGTCGCGCTACTCGCCGGTCAACAACCCCGACGAAGCCAGCCAGCGCGCCCAGGTGGTGCTCGATACCATGGTCGAAGCAGGCTTCATCACCCCGGCGGACATGGCCGCGGCCACCCTGGAGCCGCCGTCGCCCCGCCCGGCCACCGCCGCCGGCCTTGGCCGGTACTTCGCCGACTGGATTTCCGACCATGTCGGCAGCTACATCGGCTACGACCACGAAGATCTGGTGGTCTTCACCACCCTCAACCTGCGCGCCCAGCAGGCCGCCGAGCGGCGACTGGCCGAACTGCTGGCCACCCAGGGACCGCAGAATCAGGTGAGTCAGGGGGCGCTGGTGGCGCTGTCGCCCGACGGCGCGGTGCGGGCACTGGTCGGTGGCCGCAACTACGGGGAAAGCCCGTTCAACCGCGCCACCCAGGCGTTGCGCCAGCCCGGTTCCTCGTTCAAGCCCTTCATCTACCTGGCGGCGCTGGAAGCCGGCTACACCCCCGAGACCACGGTGGAGGACGCGCCGCTGCGCATCGGCCACTGGCAGCCGGCCAACTACGAAAAGGGATTCCGCGGCCTGGTGCCGCTCCGGGATGCCCTGGCCCACTCCATCAACACCTGCGCCGTCCGGGTTCTGGAACAGGTCGGGATCGATCGGGTGCGCAGCCTGGCCCAGCGGTTGGGTATCACCTCGCCGCTCGGCCACGACCTCAGCCTGGCGCTTGGCACCAGCGAGGTTACGCCCCTGGAGCTGACCGCCGCCTATGCCGGCATCGCCAACGGCGGGCGGCCGGTGATTCCCTATGCCATCCTGGAAATCCGCGACAACCGCGGCACCGAATTGTACAAGCGTCACGGCTCCACCGCCGCCGGCCTCCCGGTCGTCGCCGGCCAAGACGCGGTGTCGCAACTGACCGGCATGATGACCGGGGTTCTGGCTTACGGCACCGGCAAGGCGGCGCGACTCGACCGCCCGGCCGCCGGCAAGACCGGGACCAGCAGCGACTACCGCGATGCCTGGTTCGTCGGCTTCACCGCCGATCTGGTCTCCGGGGTCTGGCTTGGCAACGACAACAATGACGAGATGAAAAAGGTCACAGGCGGCGGTCTACCGGCCCGACTGTGGCACGACTTCATGATGGAGGCCCACGCCGGCCTTCCGGTCCGGCCCCTGCCCTACGCCTCGGAAATCGCCGCCCAGTCGGTGGCACTGCCGCCCGCAACCGAAGCCTCCGGTACCGACCTTCAGGGTCTGATCACCCGCCTGACCACCCAACCCCAAGTGGTCACCCCGGCTCCGCCGGTCACCAGCGACCGATAAAGGTCACGCACAAAAACCGCGAAGCCGCCGCCCCCCCCCCCCGAAGCGCACCCCATCTTGACCGGAAAGACAACATTCTTCAAAAAAATTTGAGATTTTGCGGCGGCCTTCCAAAAAATACGGCGTGGGCCTCCAATGCCAGAAACAGTCCACCCGCGGCAAATACCGCCATGTCCCGCTCGACCGCCATCTTCATCGCCAACGGAACCGCCTCCTCGATAGCCTCACAGACATGACATTCGAGATTCGGTCGATATGCCTTCAGCTTCTCTTTGATTGCCTCCGGGCTTCCGCCTCGATGGTGAGCCTTTGTGCAAACTGCAACGTCGGCGTACCGTGCCAGAATCGACAGTATGCCATCGGCGTCCTTATTGTAGGAAACCCCGATGATGATGATCAACTTTTTGGATCCGATCATCGAACTGATCGTCTCTGCCGCGGCCTGGATGGCTGCCGGTGAATGTCCAACGTCGATATAGAATGTCGGTGAGTCACCGAGTTTTTGCATACGCCCGGGCCAGACAATGTTCGCGACGCTTCGCCTGAACGCCTTATTAATCATATCGACACCAATATCCGGACGGTGTCGCCCCACCCACTCCTTGACCAGTAGATATGAAACCGCGGCGTTGTTGATCTGGTGCCGACCGGGTAGAGAAAACTCCATACCCGCCAGGTGTTCTCCCAAAATCGTCAGCGTTGCCCGCATCCGCTCTTCGTCATATGCCATGTCCGCCGATGAGACGACATCCTCTACAAAAATTCCCTCAATGCGCTTCAACTTCAAATAGGCCACCAGACGGCGCCTGATTTCCGCATCTATTTTTCCGACCGCCAGATACGCGCCATCACGGCATATATCAACTTTATCAAAAGCAATTTGTTCCAAGGTCTTGCCAAGCAATTCCGTGTGTTCAAGGTCCAGCGAGACCAGGGCGTTGACCGAACCTGGAAAAATCCGGGTCGGATCGTATCTGCCGCCGACCCCGGCCTCGGCCACAACCACATCGACAGCGTGACGCTCGAAATGGCGCAACGCAATAACGGAAAAGGCTTCAAAGGCGCCGATGGCATCGCCCTTATTGGCGTCACTGTACCGGGCGCTCTTTCCCGAAAACCACCGCACCAGCTCCCGCAACTCTTCATCATTAATGTAAATTCCATTCACAGAAATCCTCTCATTAAACACAAAATGGTGAGGCGAGACAAATAAACCCACCTTGAGCCCCAAATCTTGCAGCGTAAGCGCCACCATATTCGATACACTGCCTTTGCCGTTTGACCCCGTCACATGAATAGTGTCGATCTGCCGGCCCCAATCAGAAGACAGAGTTTCCGAACACAGCTCGGAAACCCGATGCAATGATAGACCTGTTCCATATTTTTGAATCGATAACAGGTATTCTATGGGGTCAGGTTCGTTGATTGACATTGCCGCTTGCCCCCTGTGTTGCCGCCCACGGCCGATTTTAACCATTATTATCGAGATAATATCTCATTTATTTTGTGGCAAATGGGCGTTGATCGAAGTATAGCTCACATATAGTCTTCCATATCGATATAATTTTGTCATAGCGGCCAATTTTTTCGAGCGCCGAAATTGCCGGATTGCCATTAACTTCGAGAACCACAAAATTCGCGGGATCATCAATCCCGCTTTCGGTCAAAATATCAATTCCGCAAACACGGAGATTGAGTGCCCGGGCGATTTGCTTGCAGTATTCGGCAACTGCCGGGGATACCGCCTCGGTGAAATTGGCAATGCCGCCACCTATACTGATATTTGATCGCGCCGAATACTTAAATATGCCCCCCTTTGGCACCACGGAATTAAGGTCAAGCCCATCCTGAAACAGGCATTTCTTGAAGTATTCTGAATCGATGTTCACTGCCGTCAGCCCATTGGCCTTAAGCTGTTCGTTGACGATCCGCATTGATTCCCGAATTGTCCGCTCGCCATCGCCGATAAGAAGCGGTTGCAGCCTTTGATGAGCGTATAGAACCACACCATCCAGAACGAAAAACCGATACTCATCGCCCGGTACCACCTGCTGAAGCAACGCGATTTGATATTTTCCGCTCATTGCCATCAAATGATAGATGAGATCGTTCCTGTTTAAAACAACGGTGGCAAATGCCCCCCGCGAGCCGTTGTTGGGTTTGGCAAAAAGGGGATAGCCTGTGTCATCGGCATATGAAATGGCATCTGCAAATTCTTTACCCGGGGCTCTCACCGCGCTGTACATTTGCGAAATAAAAAAATGCTCGCCGACCGGGACCGAAAGTCCGGCACGCCGCAAAATTGTATAAGTATGAGCCTTATCAACGGAAATCGTGTATGCCGTTGCCGAGTTGATCGGGTAGGCGCATACCGATCCATCCCCCGAAAAGAAATCGGCGCCACCGCTTGACACCTTGACCAAATACGATGAATGGTCATCAAACACTTCGGCACGCCATGGCGAATCCCGGCATGCATCTAAAATATAACGAACCGTGTTCGGCACATATGCCGATCCGGGGCCATCGGCGCTGTTATCACGCATCACACTTATCCACTGACCATTGCCATCTTTGGATTTTATTTGGCTTGGCAGGTTGGCGGGTCCGGGCGGGTCCGTCCAACACCAAACCGCAGCGGTCGGCCACCGGCATTTGACCATGGGCCGACCGGATCAGGCCGTGCCAGATCCGCGGGATTGCGCAGACCTCGTCACGGTTGGCTCCGGCTCAATCCAGCAGCGGCAACCCGGTTTCGATCTTCACCAGCACGGCAATCAGCGGGCCGCCGATGTCACGACGAACGAAGCTGCTGGCGTGCTCTGCTGCGGTGATCGCCTGCTGGAAGGTGCCGCGCCAGCGATCGTCGGGGTAGAGGAGCTTCTCGGCCCGGGCGTGATGGGCGATCAGGGCCGGGCGACGATTGCCGTCGTCGCCGGCCAGCTTGTCCAGGCGCTTCATCAGATCCTCGGCGGTGGCGCGGTCATTGCGCTCCAGGAACGCCCCGATCAGTTCGGCGTAGGTCTCACCGCGGTTGTCGGCGTCCTGGACCTGATCGGCATAGGCCAGCACGGTCGCGGTCTCGCCGCGCCGTGCCAGTTTGCCCAGCACGGTGGCAATGGTCCAGGGATTCTCTTCCTGCACCGTCCGCAGCAGGGTCAGGGCCAGATCGGGAGAGCCCATGTCCCCCGCAGCCACCGCCAGTTCCGGCGCACAGCAACCGCTCTTAACCTCTTTGCCCTGGCCGAACTGCTGCTCGACGGTGGTGGCAAACAGCGCCCGGGCCTCGGTCTCGCGGCCGGCATCGAACAGGGTCCGGGCGACCAGCCCCAATTCGGCGCCGCACCCCTGCGCCGCGGCATAGTCCTGCGCCTCCAGGGCCAGGGCCGCGGCCTGATCGCGGTCCTTGTGCCACAGCGCCACATCGGCCACGTCGGCCAGATTGTAAAGACGGGTCGAACAGTCGGGAATCTTGCGGGTCAGGTCCAGGGCCAGCGGGCTCTGGTCGGTCAGGGCCAGCGCCCGGCCGACGAACAGATCGCGGTCACCGCCTTCGGTGGCCACACCGTGCCGGACCGCCGAGAGAAACGGCGCGATGATTTCCTTGGCCCGGCCGGGGTCGCCCAGCAGATGGTAGGCCACCGCCAAAGACAGCCAGTCCCAGCGCGCGGTGGTGATCGGTGTCTCCACCGGCGGCAGCAGGCTGCTGATTCGGAACAGGAAGCATTTCGACGACAACTGGTCATTGCAGACCATCGACTTGACCCGATTGCGGAATTCGAAGAAATCGAAGTCACCGACGAACTGGTTGGTCACCAGTTGAACCGCCAGATCGGTATCGGGATACCGCGTGATGATGTCCTGGAGCAGGCGGTCGGCTTCGTCCAGCAGCCGGCTTTCCTCGTTCGGGTCGTAGGTGGCGTTGGCCTGGCGGATCAACTGCATGGCCTGGATGAACTGGCGGTTGGCCTGGCTGGCGGCGTCGTCGGCCAGCGCCACCCCGGACCAGCCGCAGGGCCAGCCGATCAGAAACAGCAGCACCAGGGCCAGCCAGGACCGGTTGGCCCCGGCAGTCCTGGCGGCGCCCGGCCGGAAAACGTCAAAGCACGCGGACATGGGAAATCACACCTTGAACATGAGCCAGCGCCTTGGCATGACCGATCACCCGCTCCAGTTCCGATGGGCTGCGCGCCACCCCCATCAGGTAAATCACACCGTTAACCACGTCGATACTGTAGTTGCTCGACTGCACATCCCGGTCGAGCACCAGAGCCGCCCGCAACTGGGTTCCGATCCAGCCATCCTGGGCGTTGTCGATCAGCGAGTCCCGGGGGTCGATGGCGATCTCGTCGATCACCTCCTGCACGCCCGGCACCGTCCGGGCCAGCCGGACCGCGGTCGCCCGCTGTTCGGGGCTGACGGCGCGGCCGGTCAGCATCACCCGCCCCTCGTCCACCGTCAGATTGATCCGGCTGTACAGGTCACCGTCGGTGTTAAACCACAGATCACTGATCTTGGTGTGAATTTCCACGTCGGAGACCGCTCCCGCCAGTCCGCGTTGCTCGGTGGCCTTAACCGCCGCCGTGCCGCCGGCGGCCCCGACCACCACCGGAGCCGCGCAACCGGCCAGCGCCAGGACGCCCGCCGCCGCCAGCCCCACCCTCAACGCCCTGACGCGCATCCGCAACCGGTCCGTCATGCTCGGTCCAACCGCCCTTCCGCCATCCCGGGATGGCGCTCACAAGTCCCGCCGTTGCCCTGTCATTGCAACGGTTTTCTCGGTTCCCGGTTCCATTAATCTGGACTGTGGTGCGAGAATGTGCCACTTCGTGCCCCAGGGTCAGCCATCGAAATGGTGGTCCGCCAACCGGCCAGGGAGACCCCTTGCCATGCCCGTTCTCGACTCCATTGCCGCCCGCCTCGACGAAATGATCGCGTGGCGCCGCCACCTTCACGCCCACCCGGAACTTGCCTTCGAGGAGGTGGCCACCGCCGGCTTCGTGGCCGACCGGCTGGCCGCCTTCGGCATCGAGGTTCATCGTGGTCTGGCCGGAACCGGGGTGGTCGGCGTGCTGCGTCACGGCAACAGCCCCCGCAGCGTCGGCTTGCGCGCCGACATGGACGCCCTGGCCATGACCGAGCGGAACGGCTTTGCCCATGCCTCCCGGCATCCCGGCAAGATGCATGGCTGCGGCCACGACGGCCATACCGCCATGCTGCTGGGGGCGGCACGCCATCTGGCCGAAACCCGTAACTTCGACGGCACCGTCCACCTGATCTTCCAGCCCGCCGAAGAAGGCGCCGGCGGCGCCAAGGTGATGATCGACCAGGGCCTGTTCGACCGCTTTCCCTGCGACACGGTGTTCGGCATGCACAACTGGCCGCAATTGCCGCCGGGCACCTTCGGCGTGCGGGCGGGGCCGGTGATGGCCGCCGCCGACCATTTCGAGATCACCGTCACCGGCAAGGGCGGGCACGGCGCCATGCCCCAGCTTGGCATCGATCCGGTTCTGGTCGCCGCCCACATCGTCACCGCCGCCCAATCGCTGGTCAGCCGCGGCACCGACCCGGTGGACGCCGCGGTGGTCAGCGTGACCATGATCCAGGGCGGCTCCGCCTTCAACGTCATCCCGGATACCGTGACCCTTTCGGGAACGGTGCGCAGCTTCCGGCCCGAGACCCAGGACCGGCTTCAGCACGGCCTTGCCCGGATTGCCGAGCGGGTCGCCGCGGCCTTTGGTGCCACCGCGGAAACCGCCTACCGGCGCAATTATCCCGCCACCCTCAACAGCCGCACCGAGGCGGCCGTCGCGGCCTCGGTGGCGGCGCAGGTGGTGGGCGCCCAGAACGTCCACCGCGACCTGGAGCCGTCCATGGCCGCCGAGGATTTTGCCTTCATGCTGGAGCAGCGGCCGGGGTGCTATGTCTGGCTGGGTCAGGGCGGCGGCGCCGCGTCCTGCATGCTTCATAACCCGCATTACGATTTCCAGGACCAGATTCTGCCGGTTGGCGCCAGCTACTGGGTGCTTCTGGCCGAAACCGCCCTGCCCCGGGGGACCTGACCCGATGTCCCGCGCGTTCTCCCGGTCCCTGCCCGCCCTGTCGATGCTGTTGCTGGCCCTTGGCGGCTGTACCGGCGCCCCCGGCACCAACCCTGACACCAACCCCGGAACCGATCCCGGCCTGCGCCCTCAGGCCGATGCCGAACCAGGCACGGCCTGGCAAGGCGACCGCAGCACCACCACCGGGCGCACCGAACTGACCGCGCGCACCGGCGAAGATTGGACCCGGCTATGGGTCCAGGCCGGAATCCCGGCGCCGGTGTCTCTGCCCGACGACCGGATGGCGGTGGCACTGTTTCTCGGCCCGCGCACCGGCGCCGGCTATGCCGTCAGCCTCGACCCTGCGACCGTGCAGGATGGAACGGTGGTGGTACCCTATCACGAGTCGGTTCCCGGACCCGACGACCCGGGCGGCGCCCAACCCACCTCGCCCTTCGCGGTCCGCCTGATTGCCGCCGGACCGCAGCCGGTGAGGTTCGTGCTGGCGCCGTAACGGGGGAAGGCTGCGAAGGGTTTTGTGGGCTCTGCCCACACTCGCAAAGGGCCGGGCGGCCCTTTGAACCCATGAACGTCATGAGGTCAAGGAGGCGAGCCTCCTTGCGGGTGCAGGGCAGCGCCCTGCCGGAGGCGTTGCCTCTGGCCCCGTCACGGGGCGCTTGACGAAATCATAGTGGCGACCTTGTTCCGCAGGGCCTGGAGAAAGGCATCAATGTTACCGCCCTTGGCCTGAATCACCGACGAGAATTCCTGGCGCTCGGAAACGCTCATGCTCACGCCCTCGATCACCACGTCGATAATGCCAAAGCGGCCGTCACGTTGACGGACCCGCCACTCGACATTGACCGGGGGGCCTTCGTTTGGCGTGACGACCGTCGTGACGAAGACGTCCCGATCCGCATCCGACCGGTTTGCCGTGATCCGAAAGGAGCCGCCGCCGTAGGATTCGAAATGGGCGGCGTAGGAGCGGACCACCATCTCGTCGAACTGCCTGAGATACTCCTGCTGCTGGGGCGGCGTCGCCACCGACCAGTAGCGGCCGAGGGCGAAGCGGGCCAGGGACGGAATGTCGAAGCCCCGGTGGAACAGATCCCGGAATCGCTCGACCCGCTGGCTCCGGCTGATGGTCTTGTCGGCCATAACCGCGACCGCCTCCTTGCCCAGGGCGTCGACAAAGCTGACGGCGCCGGCGGCAACGTCGCCGGTCTGCGCCCGGGCCACCCCGGCGACCATTCCGCCGAGCAGCGGCAGAATCAGGCAGACCATAAGGAACCGACGTGTTACCATAATTCTCGTACCCTCCGAAGTTTTGATGATGGCGACGCGGCGGCGGTTGCGACGTCCCCGCAAAGCCCCGTTGCTGATCGCCTGTCCAACCTGCTCCCTGCCCGCGTCACCGCCCTTCAACCGGTGCCGGGTTCAAGGGCATCGGTCATGCCGCCAGTTCGAAACGCCGGCCGTGCAGCATAATATACAGTCTGGCACCGGGAACCTGAGCAAAACTTCCCCACCTCCGCTCCATGTCGTCGGCCGTTGCGTCGACCGAAAGGCAGCACGCCTGCTCCAGCGCCCTCTGAGTGCACCGCCGCCCGCCCCAGACCAGCGGCAGGGGCCGCAGTGGCGCCGCCGAACGGGCAAGGGGTCGTACCGCCTCGAAAAACAGATGAAGCGCGGCCTGATGGGCCTTCGCCACCAGCCACCGGTAACTGCTGCCGGGCGGAACGGCAAACCGGGTACAGCCGACGATCGGCCCGGAATCGACGCGCTCCGCCATCTCGTGCAGGGTCGCGCCAAAGGTGGCGACGCCATCGTACAGGGCAAAGGCGGCGGGAAACCGCCCCGGATAGTCCGGTGACCCGGGATGGAAATTATAGGCCGGACCGCCGAGCGCCGCCAGAATCTCCGCCGGCACCACCACCCCTGAACAAAAGGCGACAAGACGGGTGGCCGGAGTCACGCCGCGGACCCAGGTCCCAAGGTCCTCCCGGGTTTGCAACACGTCCACCGGCAGGTCCGGGCAAAGCTTGAACAGGATAGTCGTCAGAAAATTCGCATCCATCATCTCGTGACACAGCAGTCCAAGGCGATCGGGTGCGGAATGCCCCTGGTTGCACGATGAGCCGCAAGATGTTGTGTCAACCACGCCGCGCCGTCTCCGCCGCCCGAACCCTCGCCATGGCCAAAGTCATAGCGCGCCCGGACGTCGGCACGATGTCCGCAACCGTCACCATTGGTTACGGACTGTTTCGCCGGCGACCGATCCCGGCGCCGGGCGGAACCGACATCAAGGCGGAGGGGGATGCCGGACCGGGCCGGCCCGGCCCGGCAGAAGAACCGAGGCTCCGAACGATGCGACTCGGGCGGCCGGCGGGTACGACAGGCAACGTCCCTGAGGCTCGTCGGCCGGTCAACCCGGCACCTGGGCACGGAGGTCACAATCGGATAGGGCGGACAGCGCCACCTTGACCCGCTCCACCAGTTCCCCGTTGGCGGCGATGTCGGGATAATGACCAGGGTGTTTTACCAGCGTTCATGCGCCGCGTTCCTATTGAGCATGACATAATGGTATGATATCCGCATAATACATGTTGTAATTGGTAGTATCCTGTCAGATACAGCGTCTATAGCGGGCGCAAGGTCTGCCTGATGGCGTTTTTCCGATCCAGTCGATGATATCCGCCGTCATCATCACGACCTTTGGCTCCGTCCTTGCCTGCCGCAGGCCCCACCAAGGGAAAAACCTCTCCTCGAAAGTTAAATAGTATCTTATTTTCAGTATGTTGCGGCGCACCGCGCCATGTGCTCGACTTTTTGAAACGGCCTCGGGCATCCCATTAAGTTACAATTTTAGACAAATCCAAATCAACGAAGGGCGTAGGGTATAATCGGGTTGCAGCCCACTAAATCGATAGATATAATAGTTTTCTAGCACATATAACACGTTCTATGTGTCTTTTTGGATCCTGGAAGATATGCTGGAGGGAGATTTGATGAGGAAAAGAAATCTGATCGGTCTCGGGGTTCTGCCCCTGCTGACCGGCCTGGGCCTGCCTGCGGCGGCCCAAACGGCACCCCAATCAGCCAATGAAGTGTCTGACGTCGACACGGTCATCGTCACCGGCACGCGCGAAGTCGGTCGACGCCAGTATGACAGCCCGACGCCGATCGAAGTCATCAGCAACGAAACCCTGGAAGCCACCGGCGCCACCAACGTATTCGATGCGTTGAAGGATGTGGTGCCATCGTTTTCTTCGACCGCCTTCGGTCAGGACACCGGCGCGCTGGTGCGTTCGGTGCGCCTGCGCGGCCTCAATCCCGGACAGGTGCTGGTGCTGGTCAACGGTAAGAGACGACATGCCTCGGCCAACATCAACGCCGACTCTGATCCAGACCAGGGCTCCAATCCGGTTGACCTGGATACCATCCCCCTTTCGGCCATCGACCATGTCGAAGTGCTGCAAGACGGCGCTGCGGCGCAATACGGCTCCGACGCCATCGCCGGCGTCGTCAACATCATTCTTAAGTCATCGGACCACGGCACGAATGTGGAGGTTACGGGCGGTATAACCGGACGGGGCGACGGCGCAACCGGGCAGGCGGACACCGACACCGGGGTTGCGCTACCCAACGGCGGCTTCCTGCACCTTTCGGCGGACGGGCGTTTGCACGACTTCACCAACCGCACCGGCTACGACCCTCGCTCCAACTACACCATACAGGGCCGCACATTCGGCGATCCCGCCTACAATCTTGAAACTGTCGGCTTTAATGGCGAGATCCCCCTCGGCGATACGGTGACCGCTTACGGCTTTGGCACGTTCGCGCATCGCTATGTCGAGGCCTACGAGAACTGGCGCACACCGACCAAGGTTCCGCAGATTTGGCCGAACGGTTTCTTCCCCGAAGAAACCAGCGACGAGAACGATTTTGGCTTCACGGTCGGCGTCAAAGGCTCCAATCTCCTCGACTGGAGCTGGGATTTGAGCAGTACCTTCGGCCGCGATGCCATCCGCCTCGGTGTCATCGATTCGGCCAATCCGACCCTGTTCTACACAACCGGAGACAGCCAGACCAACTTCCACGCCGGCGACCTGACCAATATCGAAGCGACCACCAACCTCGATATCCGCCGGGAGTTCGAGCAGGTGCTGCCGCACCCGCTTAACGTCGCCTTCGGCCTCGAACACCGCTACGAATCCTACGAGGTGGACGCCGGCGAACCGGCCTCTTATGTGCTGGGTGGTTCGCAGGGCTATGCCGGCTTCACGCCGACCGACGCCCATGACGCCGACCGCAACGTTTACTCGGCCTATGTCGACCTGAGCACCCACATCCTTCCCCCCTGGCAGATCGACCTGTCCGGACGTGTCGAGAAATACGACGATGTTGGCTCTACTGAGACGGGCAAAGTATCTACAAGATACGACTTTTTCAAGTGGCTTGGCTTACGTGGATCGTTTGGCAACAGTTTCCGCGCGCCAACGCTCGCGCAGGAATATTTTTCGGCAACAAATGTGACCCCGACTTCAGCCTTCGTGCAGTTGCCGGTCAACTCTCCGGGTGCGGCGCTGCTGGGTGCGCCGGCGCTGAAGCCTGAAAAATCGACGAACTACAGCGTCGGTCTGGTCAGCGAACCGATCGACCGCCTGCATGCCAGTATCGACGCCTACCGGATCGACATCACCGATCGCATCATCGATTCCGGCACGATCTTCGGGCCACAGGCGGTGGCCGCGATTACCGCCAACGGCGCCACCATCCCCTCGGGGGTGTCGACCAGCGCGGTATCGGCGCTGTTCTTCGCCAACGGGGCCAACACCAGCACCCGCGGCATCGACCTTGCGGCCGACTACACCACCGACTTCGGATCGTTCGGCGCGGTGAAATGGGGCTTCGCCGGCAACACCAACCAAACCGAAATCACCAAGCAGTATCAAGCCCCCGGCGCGCTTGCGGCCAAAGGCATCAGCCTGTTCAGCCCGGCCACCGTCGCCAACCTGACCACGGTGGCGCCGCGCAACAAGTTCTCCCTGTCTGGAACCTATTTGTATGACAACTGGGACATCACCCTCAGGGAAACACGTTGGGGCCACAGCTCGCTGGTCTACGATCAGTATGGTGACGGCACCTCCTGGGTAACCAGTTATGTCGCGCCGGCCTTCACCACCGACCTGGACATCGGCTACCAGCTCACCAAGAACTTGAAGGTTTCCATCGGCGGACAGAACGTCTTCGACGTCTATCCCGCCAAGACCAATCCGGCCATCCGCCGCTTCGGCATCAACACCAACGTCTATCCGTGGAATTCTCCCTACGGTTACGACGGCGGCTATTACTACGGCCGCGTCAAGGTGACGTTCTAGAGCCTGTTGACGACCACCGAATGGCGGCACCCTCGGGTCATACCGCCGGGCCGGACGAATGACACCTTCGTCCGGCCCGGTCAGGCCGCCCGGAACTGGCGCACGAACTTCTCGGCCTCCGTTGACAACGCGGTGGATTGGCTGAAAACCTCCCGGGCCGCGTTCAGCACCCGGGTTGCGATCGAGCCGGTGTCCTCCGCGGCATGAAGGACATCGGCGATGTTGGTCGAAACTTCCCGGGTCCCGACCGATACCTGCTGGATATTCCCGGATATTTCCCGCGTTGCGGTGGTTTGTTGCGCCACCGCAACCGCAATCGCCCCGACGATCGCGTTGATTTCTCCGATGGTGCCGGCAATGTTGCGGATCGCGTTGGCCGCGCCCACCGCAACCGCCTGCATTTCGGTGATCTGGGCGGTGATATCCTCGGTCGCTCGAGCACTCTGGCTGGCCAGATGCTTGACCTCGGTGGCCACCACCGCAAAGCCCCGACCGGCCTCGCCGGCCCGTGCCGCCTCGATGGTCGCATTGAGCGCCAGCAGGTTGGTCTGAGCGGCAATGCCGCCGATCAGTTGCACGATGGTCCCGACCTTTTCCGCGACCCGGATCAGCCCGGAAACGGTGCCGTTGGTCTGTTCGGCTTCGGCCACGGCAACGCCGGCGATCTGCGACGAGCGGGTCACCTGTTGGCCGATTTCGCTGATCGAGCCGATCAGTTCCGCGGTTGCCGAGGCCACGGTTCCGACATTGGCCGAGGTCTGCTCGGCGGTGCTGGACACCGTCGCCGATTGCCGGCTGGTTTCCTCGGCGGTGGTGGACAAGGTCTGTGCGTCACTCTGCATCTGGTCGGCGGCCCGGGCCAGAGAACAGGCGATCACCTCGATCTTCGCCTCGAAGGCATCGGCAATCCCGCGCATCATCCGCCGGCGCTCTTCCTCTGCGGTCGTCTTGCGCAATTCCTGCTCGGCGCGCAGCCGTTCGTTGTCAACCATATGCTGCTTGAAGACGACCACGGCGCGGGCCATGTCGCCGATCTCGTCATGCCGGGCGGTGGCCGGAATCTCCACCGCGGTATCGCCACCGGCCAGCGCGTTCATCCGGGCGGTGATCAAGGCCAGCGGCTTGCGAATGCTGCCGGCAATCAACAGCGCGATGACCACCACACTGGCCACCAGAACCAGGATCACGGTGCCCAAGGCCAGCACATTGTTCAAGAATATCTGATCGATATCATCGATATAGACCCCGGACACGATGGTCAGGTCCCACGGCTCGAACAAGGCGGCATAGGATAATTTCGGGACCGGGTCCTTCTGTCCCAAACGCGGATAATGGTAGTAAACGAAGCCGCCGCCGTGGTGGGCCTTGTCGACAAATTCCCGGGCATGATAAATCCCGGTAGGGTCATGAGCATCCACGACGTTCCGGCCAACCTGCTTCGGGTCCGGGTGGGCAATAATTGTGACCTTGGGATCAAGAATGAACAGATAATCCCCGTGACCATATTTCATGATCTGCACCGCCTCCAGCGCCCGCCGGAGCGCATCCGGCTCCGACATTTCGCCGGTTTGGGCGCGATGATGATAATCGGCAATGACCGAACGCGCGGTCTCGACCACGCTCTGGAGCTTGTCCTGACGCGCCTCGAACAGATTAGCGCGCAGGTCGAGCAACCCGACCGCTCCGACCGCCAGCATGCCGATAACCGTGGCAGCGACCAGCAACATCAACCGGGCATTGATCTTAAACCGATTCAGCATCGCGTGTTCCATGATGGATGGGGTGACGTTCGACCCGGGACCACTTGTCCGACCCCGTTGCCGGGGTTACGCCGCGAGCCCCCAAACGCCTCGGGGTCTTCACCGATTTGTAGCACATCCACGGGCGGTGCGGGGGCACTTGAACCGGATCACCGCCGGAAAATTCATCGGCGCACCGCCGCCGTCGGGTGCCAGATGCGGACACCCCGTCGGGTATGATATGTCCTGGCGACCAGCCGACCGGAAAAATGGTTCACCCCATGCAGCAGCCGTCCAAATTCAGCGCGCATCCCAATCCCTTCAAGCCCGAGCCGCCGGAACGGCCGGAAGTCTTGAAAGGGCTGTTCTGCGGGCGGGAGCGGGCGTTGCGTCAGGGCGCCGAAACCCTGCGCCACAACTGGGATTACGACGGGCTCTACGGTCGGGACAACGAAAATGAAAAGCGGCCATGGATCATCCATGGCGAATCCCGCAGCGGCAAATCCCATCTGGCCCGTCGGATTCTGATCGAGCTGAAGGAAGGCCAGCCCGACATCGTCACCCTGGTCGTTCCGGCCCGGGAACGCAACACCGCGCAGCGGGTCCTGGAGATGCTGTTCCAGAAGCTCCGCAACGCATTCCTCACCCGCGTCCATGGCCCGGCGGTTTCCCTCAATCTGCTGCTGGACCCGATGGTCCAGGACGCCGTGCGCATGATCGACCGGCTGGGCGACTTCGAGCGCGGGGTCGAGACCATCACGGTCGCGGTCTCTCGTCGGGATGGAAGACCGCGGCGGAGGGCGGCGGCGAGTATGGCGTGCCGGCGCTGTTCAAGCTCGTCTCCCGCTGCGCCCTGGAGTGGAGCGGCGGCAACGCGCAAACCATGACCCTGCGGCCCCCGGGGGTGTCCGATCTGGCCTGCTATTGCGGCGTGATGGTCGACACCCTGTGGCGCCAGGGACTGGTGCGGGAGGTGGTGATCCTGGTCGATGACGTGGACCTGCTGGAAGGCTACCAGAGCCCCGACCACAACGGCCAGAGGGAGCGGTCGATCCTGGCGGACGCGCTGACCACCCGAGGCTTCGAGCGATCGGCCCCGGTCGTGGCCGTCAGGCGATGCCCAATAAATCACGATCCCAAATGTCGAAGCGGCTGGAAGCCGCCGCTACCGGCCGCCGAGATCTGGCGAGGCCGCCTCCTGCGGTCGGACCATTTCCCTGAAGCGCAGCGTCCCGGCGATCCGCCAGCCCGATCCGGTGTTAACTTCTGCCCGAATCCGGCCGGGCGACGGCACCGGAAAAGGAGATAAAACCGCACGGCAGGCGGTCCAAGCCCCAATGGAGTCGGGGTCATCCTCATTTTTCATCTGAAACTGCAATCCCCTGGTATCCAATTGCTGAATTTTGATCGGCTCTGCCTGCCACGGGACAACGAGTTGAACGTTTAATGTTTCAGGGATCTCATTCTTATCAAAAAGCCATGAGATGGCGATCCCAAATTTAGCCAACTGGCAGGGGTAGGACGGTAAAAAAATGGCCCCCGGCATAACCCCGATAAACGAGGACAGCCCTGTTACCTCGTGGCGGATATCTTCGCAGAAGATGCAGCCCAGGGACGGAAGCTCACCGACATTCACACCACACCTACCTTAACGTCGCAACCCGGCATGGTGAGGCATGCCACCGAAGGCGCGTCGAATCGGGTTGTCTTTACGGGTGCCTGCCGTTCGCGCAGCTCAAAAACAATCTCCCGGTCACCCATGGCATAGGCCAGTTCGGCGATGGTCCGTAGCGTCAGATTGCTCTCACCATTAAGCCGGCGGTTGATAACCGACCGATCCACTTCAAGGATTTCGGCCATTTTGGCCTGGGTCAAACCGGTCCGGCTCGCTTCTTCGGCAAAGGCCCGGCGCAGGGAGTCCACCACCCTGGCCACAAACCGCCCGACCCTGCGACTCCGCAGACTTGTCTCAATTCGAAATGACATCGCTTAATCCGCCGTCGATGAAGGTTGGCTGATCCACCGGCAATTTGTCCCGAAGCCGCAGGCACTGCTGAATATAGCCCGAATACAAATTATACTCTTTAATTTTGCTGGCATCGTCACAATACGCCACAATGAACGTATTATAGACCGGAAACCAACCAAAAAAACGTAAATCAGGACTCTTTAATTCCCATATACCGGCATCAAGAGGTTCAAGGTCACGCAGATCATAGCTATAGACCAGAACCTTACCCGTAATAAATCTATGAAACAGCGATTCCACCTGCTCCAGGGGCGTCGCATCACAACATACCCTTGTTTCCAAGCCGGCGAGATGCCCGTTCATCCAGGCAATGCAGGCCGCCGAGGCATACAGTTCCCTCTCCGCCCGTTCATTCCACTCCATTTCGGTTTCCACGAGATCAACATCACCACGCACCTTCAGCCGCCGGATATTGGCCCGTGTTGCCATAAAAGTCAACGCCCCTTCTACCGGCGGGAACAACGTCCCGATTGTATCTGCATTTTCAGCATGGATGGTTGCAGCGTACCGGTCAACGCCCATATCCGCCAGGTTGCGACGAGTCGTTGAAATGGAAGGGTTTTGTGGGCGCTGCCCACACCCGCAAAGGGCCGGCCGGCCCTTTGAACCCATGACGTGAATGAGATCAAGGAGGCGAGCCTCCTTGCGGGTGCAGGGCAGAGCCCTGCAAAATCAAGCTCATCGACAGTTGACGCTACCCGCCACAGCACCCGGTTACGGCTCATGCAGCCCTTCATCCAGGCTTTTCAGCAACGGGTTGAGCAGATAGGAGAGCACCGAGCGGCGGCCGACCACGATTTCCGCCTGGACCGTGGCGCCGGGCAGCAGCCGGTTGCCCGGCTGCATAGCCGCAAGGTCCACGGAATCCAGGTGCAGCCGCGCCCGATAGACCGGCTCGTTCTGGCGTTCCTTGACGAAGGCGTCGGCGCTGACCGTCTCCAGGGTGGCCGGCAGGGTGCCGTGCTGCTGGAAGGGAAAGGCATCGACCTTGATCCGCGCGGTCTGGCCGGCATGGACGAAGCCGATTTCCCGGTCGGCGATTTCCACCTCGGCGGTCAGCGGGGTATGGAGCGGCACCAGGGTTACCAGCGGTTCGGCCTCCTTGGCCACCGCACCCACCGGTCGCGGCGCCAGTTCCAGCACGATGGCGGCGGCGGGTGCGGTCAGGGTGATCAACTGGGCGCGGTGCCGGGCCTTCTCCACCAGTTGGGTGGCTTCGACGAAGCTGTTCTGGACGGTTTGCAACTCGGTCAGCAGCTTCTGCCGCCAGTCCTGGACCCAGGAGTCCCGTTGCGCCTCTTCCACCGCGATCTGCCGTTCGAGATCGGCGGACTGGTTGACCTCCCGTTGCAGGTCGACCGCGACCCCCTGATAGGCGTCCCGGCTGGCCAGCAGCTTGTACCGCGAGCCGCCTTCGGAGGTTTTCAACTCCTCATGGATGTTGACGATTTCCGCCAGGGTCTTCATCCGGTCTTGCAACGCCGCGGCGCTGGCCCGGGCCTGTTGGATCTGTTCCCGCAACCGCTGTAACAGGCGGTCATGTTCGGCCATCTGCGCCCGATAGGCCAGCTTCTGCTGGATAAAGATCATCAGTTGCAGTTGACTGCCGGTATCGGTGGGAACCGCGTCCAGGTTCTCGGCCTGGTTCAGCAGCGCCCGCAACCGGCGTTCCTGCCAGATCAGGCTGGTCCGCCTGGTTTCCAGCTCGGTCAGATCCGCCGCGGCAAAGGTCGAATCCAGGGTCGCCAGCCTTTGCCCGGGCTCGACGGTCTGGCCGACCACCACGTCGATGGACCGCACCACCCCGGTCTCGAGGGGTTGGACCACCAGGGTTGCCGGCGACGTCACCAGCTTTCCCGGCCCGACCACCAGCATGTCGATCCGCGCCAGCGCCGACCAGACCAGCGCGGTGATCAGCAGCGCCAGCAGCAGATACTGAGTCCAGGTCAGCCAGGCCGGGATCGGCCGGTGCAGCAGGGCTTCGGCATCGGACAGGAAATCGAGCGGGGGCGGTTCGGGGCGCCGGCTGGTCATGGGTCTGGTTTACCGGTTCTGCTGCGACCACAGATGCTGATAGAGGGCGCACCGCCCCAGCAACTCGGCATGGGGTCCGCCATCGACGATCCGGCCTTTCTCCATCACGATGATGGCGGTGCAGCGGACCAGCATGGACAGCCGATGGGACACGATCAGCACGGTGCGCCCGGCGGCGATGGAGGCCAGGTTGTCCATGAAGATGGCTTCGCTGTCGGGATCGAGGGCGCTGGTGGCTTCGTCGAGGATCAGCAGCCGCGGCCGGACCATCAGGGCACGGGCGATGGCCAGACGCTGGCGCTGGCCGCCCGACAGGTTGGCGGCGTTCTCCTCGATCCGGGTCTCGAAACCCTGGGGCATGCGCTCGATGAATTCGGTGGCGCCGGCCAGCCGGGCCGCCGCCGTCACCTCTTCGGTGGTGGCCCCCGGCCGCGTGATCGCGATGTTCTCGCGCACCGTGCCCCGGAACAGGAAGTTCTCCTGGAGCACCACGCCGATGCTGCGCCGCAGATGGGGCAGATCGATTTCCCGGGCATCGACGCCGTCGAAACGGATCACCCCGTCCTGGGGGGTGTTGATGCCCTGGATCAGCCGGGTCAGCGTGGTCTTGCCCGAGCCGCTGCGCCCGACGATGCCGACCACCGCGCCCGAGGGAATGCGCAGGCTGATGGTGTCGAGGATCAGCGGGCCTTCGGGGCTGTAGCGGAAGCGGACCCGGTCGAATTCCAGGGTGCCGGAAATCGGCGGGCACAACCCCGAGGCGCCGGGCGGCCGTTCCGGCTTCTGGTTCATGACCTCTCCCAGCATCCGCACCGACAGCACGGTTTCCTGATAGTCCGGGATCAGCGCAACCATCTGGACCAGCGGCGACATGACCCGGCCCGACAGCATCTGAAAGGCGATCAGCGCACCCACCGAGAGCGTGTGGTCGACCACCGCCCCGGCCCCGATGCCGAATACCGCGACCGGCATCAGCCTTTCCACCACCTGGATGATGGTTTGCCCGGAGATGGCCATCCTGCCGACGCGAATCTGCATCTGCGCGGCGTTGGCCACGCTCTGGTCCCATTTCCGCCGCTGGACCGGCTCGATGGCCGACGACTTGACCGTGCGCATGCCGTGGATGGTCTCCACCAGCATCGACTGACGTTCGGCCTCGGCGTGGTACAGTTCCGACAAACGGTGGCGGAACGGCTCCAGCATGAACACGATCACCGCCACCATGATCCCGCTGAACACCAGCACCACCAGAGTCAGCGCCACGCTGTAAAGCAGCAGGATCGGCAGGAAGATCAGCAGCGCCGTGGCGTCGAGCGCGGTCGCCAGCAGCCGCCCGGTCAGGAACTGGCGAATCCGTTCCACCTGCTGCATGTGACGGACGGTGATGCCCGCCGCCACCCGCTCGAAAAAGTCGATGGGCAGAGACAGCAAATGGGCAAAGGTGCGGACGCCCAGGCGGACATCGATCTTGGTGGTCACGGCCAGCAACAGATGGCGCCGGATGAAGGTGAACCCGGCCTCGAACAGAATGGCGATGACCACGCCCACGGTCAGCACCGTCAGCGTGGCAAAACTGTTGTGGGTCAGAACCTTGTCGATGACCACCTGAAAGAACAGCGGGGTGACCAGGGCCAGCACCTGGAGCACCAGCGCCGCCACCGCCACGTCCCGGAAGGCCGCCCGTTCGTGCCACAGCTCGGAGAGGAACCAGCCAAAGCCAAACGGCTGATCCCGGCTGGTCAGGGCATAGACCCGCCGCAGCAGCACCAGCCGGCCCGACCAGTCCCCGGTGAACTGGTCCGGGGTCAGCAGCACCGGCTCGGACCGGAGCGCCAGCGGATCCACCACCGCCACCCGGGGCCCGGCACCTTCGGACCGCAGGCCGACCACCACCACCGCCCGGTCCCCGGCCAGCAGGGCGATCACCGGAAAGACGTCGCCCATCGCCACCAGCCGGTCCCAGTCGGCCCGCACCACCCGGGACTTCATCCCCATCCGCCGGGCCAGCCGCGCCAGTTCCCCGCCCGAAAGATCGCGGGCGGGCAGACCGACCTCGTGTTCCAACCGCGACCGGTTGAGATCGAGCCCGTAATGCCGCGCCACCATCGCCAGGCATTCCAGTCCCGGCCGCACCGGCGGCGTCTCACCGTCGTCAAGCAGGGGCGCCCCGGCCGCCGCATCCGACAGCGGGTCACGGGAAGCGTTGGCATCGGGCACCTGGCGCATCCTCCTCCGGCGGCAAAGGGTCGGTCACAACGGCGGCAAACCGAACACACTTTGAGGCAGATCCAGCGCCAGGGCAAACAGGAACAGGCCAATCGCCAGCCGCCGCCCCGACAGTTCGCCCGGCCGCAGTGGGGTGCGACCGGCCAGGATGGCGGCAAACGGCAGGCGGGAGGTGTGCGCGGCGAAGTTCTCCCACACGCCCGGCCCGACCTTGAGCCGGGTCTTGTGGTCGAGGGAGATCGTGCCCCGGACCGCCGTCACCAGCAGCGTCCCGAACAGCAACAGCGCCGCAACAGCGCCGTTGGCGAGCAGATGCGCCGCCGCCCACAGCGCGGTGCCGACCAGCAGCGGGTGACGGGTGATGTCCTCCTGCACCGACAACCCGCCATCGCTCATCAGCGCCGCCAGTATCAAGGGTGCCATCGCGTCCCCCTACTCCCTCTTTGTCCCGGCCGCCGCCGGGCGCAGGACGGCCCGGCCCTACCGATCAGCCGGTCTGGGCGCCGACAAAGGCGACGTGAACGCGCGCGTCGACCAGCAACTGATTGTTGCCCTGACTGAAGACCTGATAGCTGACACCCTTGATGGTGGTATCGCCCCGATTGGTCCAGGCCGCCGCCGGATCGGTAATGTCCACCGTGTCGCTGGCCGTGCCGTTGACCACCACCTGAACGTGCCCGGTTCCGGTATCCTGATCGGTCAGGACATCGGTGGTGCCGTAGGTCCCGACCGCAGCGGCGTTGACCTTCACCACCGCCGCCGAGCCGTCATTGGCCAGATTGAGCTGGCTGAGACTGGTGCCGCTGACCTGGCCCGGTGTCAACTGGGTAAGGTCGATGGTCTGGCTGCCGCCATTGCTGTCGCTGCTGCTGTTGGTGGCGAACCAGACATCCGAGATCGCATGGCTTTGACCGTCAGCGGTTTCGAAGGTCGAGGTCATGCCGATGAAATTGCCGTTGTTGGCGGTTGGCGACGTGGTGGCGGTCAGGTTGATCTGGGTGATGCCCAACGAACTCAGGCTGTGGAGTTCTCCCGGTTCGGAAATGCCGTCGCCATTGGCATCGACCCAGACTTGCAGGCTGTTCCACGCCGCATCCTGGGAATTGATCACGCCGTCGCCGTTGGAGTCGAGAGAGGCCAGGGCGGCAAAGCCGTTGCCGGCGGTGCCTCCCGAGGCCAGCGCGGTGGCGGTGCCGAACATTTCCTTGCCGCTGTCGATGACGCCGTTGTTGTTGAGGTCCTCCACCAAAAAGCCCTCGTCGGCGGTGATCCATCCGGTGTTGACCGCGGTTCCGGTGCCGCCCAGATCGAACGACACGCCGTTGGCGATGCTGGTGGTCCCGACCGCGCCGCTTCCCAGATTCAGCACCAGCGGCGACAGCGCCATCGCGTTCAACTGGGTTACGCTGATGGCCGCAACCTGGGACGCGGTAAAGGCCCCGGTCTGGGTCATGGTCAGCGCCGCGACCTGGGTGGTGGTCAGTTGCTGAATGTCCGCCGTGGCCAGCGCCGCAATCCCGGTGGTGGTCAGCGCCGGAATCTGGCTCACGGCCAGCGCCCCGACCTGGGCCGTGGTCAGCGCCGCCACTTCGTCGGTGGTCAGCGCCGCCATCTGGCCGGTGGTCAGCGCCGCCACCCCGGTCGTGGTCAGCGCCGCGAAATTCGTGGTTCCCAGCGCCGCCACGTCCCTGGTGGTCAGCGCCTGAACCTGGCTGGTGGACAACGACCCGATTTCGTCGGTGGTCAGCGCCGCCACCTGGCCGGTGGTCAGCGCCGCAACCTGACTGGTGGTCAGCGCCGCCACCTGACCGGTGGTCAGCGCCGCCACGCCGTCGGTGGACAGCGCCGCAACCTGACTGGTGGTCAGCGTCGTCACCTGGCCGGTGGTCAGCGCCGCAACCTCGGTCGTCGCGAGAGACCGGAGATCCGCCGTGGTCAAGGCCGGCAGCTGGCTCGAGGTCAGCGCCACCACGTCTTCGGTGGCAAAGGCGGCAAGCTGAGAGGTGGTCAGCGCCGCAACCTGGGTCCCGGTCAGCGCCGCCACCTGGGAGGTCGACAGGGCCGCCACCTGATCGGTGGTCAGGGCCGCCACCTTGGCGCCCGAGAGCGCGTTCAACTGGGTGGTAGCCAGCGCCGCGACGGCATCGGTGGACAGCGCCGCCACCTGAGAAGCGGCAAGCGCCGCGATCTGCGTGGTGGCCAGCACGGTCAGATCGGTGGTGGTCAACGCCGCCACCTGGGTCCCGGTCAGCGCCGCCACCTGGGAGGTGGCGAACGCCGCCACCTGACTGGTGGAGAGCGCCGCCAGATCGTCGGTGGTCAGCGCCGCCACCTCCTTGCTGGTGAGCGCACCCAACTGGGTGGTGGTCAGCGCCACCAGATCATCGGTGGAGAGCGCGGTGACCTGGGTTCCGGTCAGCGCCGCCACCTGAGTCGTGTTCCACGCCGAGAGGTCACCGGTGGTCAGCACCGTCACCTGGCTGGTGGTCAACGCCGCCACCTGGGAGGTGGTCAGCGCCGCGATCTGACCGGTGGCCAGCGCCGCCACCTCGTCGGTGGTCAGTGCCGCCACCTGGGTCGTGGTCAGCGCCACCACCTGGGTCCCGGTCAGCGCCGCCACGTCATCGGTGGTCAGCGCCACCACCTGGGTCCCGGTCAGCGCCGCCACCTGGGTTGCCCTCAACGCGACCACGTCGTCGGTGGAGAGCGCCGCCACCTGATCGGTGGTCAACGCCGCCACCTGACCGGTGGCAAGGGCGGAAAGCTGGGTCCCGGTCAGCGCCGTCACCTGAGTCGTGGTCAGGGCATTGACATTGGCCGTGGACAGCGCCGCAACCTGGGTGGTGGCAAGCGCCGCCAGATCGTCGGTGGACAGCGCCGCAACCTGGGTGGTCGTCACCGCGGCGATCTCGGCCGCGGTCAGGGCCAGAATCTGCGGCACCGTCAGTGCCGCAACATCGGTACTGGTCAGGGTCGCGAAACCGGTCCCCGACAGCGCCGAGACCTGGGTTCCGGTCAGCGCCGCGATGTCATCGGTGGACAGCGCCCCCAGTTGGGTCCCGGCCAGCGTCGCCACCTGGGAGGTGGCGAGCGCCACGATCTGACCGGTGGACAACGCCGCCACCTCGTCGGTGGTCAGCGCCACCACACCGGTCGCGGACAGCGCCGCCACCTGGGCGGTGGTGAGAGCCGCCACCTGATCGGTGGAGAGCGCCGCCACCCCCGCCGCGGACAGCGCCGCCACCTGGGCGGTACCGAGCGCCGCGATGTCGTCGGTGGACAGCGCCACCAATTGGGTCCCGGTCAGCGCCGCCACCTGACGGGTGGTCAGGGCCGTCAAAGTCGTGGTGCTCAGGGCCGTCAGTTGGTCCGTTGACAACGCCGCCACTCCGGCGGTGCCGAAGGCCGCCACCTGGGTCGTGGTCAGCGCCGCCAGATCCGTGGTGGTCAGCGCCACCAGTTGGGTCCCGGTCAGTGCCGCCACCTGAGCGGTCGCAAGGGCCAGACTCTGGTCGGTGGAGAGCGCCGCCACCTCGTCGGTGGTCAGCGCCGCCACCGCGGTCCCGGACAGCGCCCGGACCTGGGAGGTGCCAAGGGCCGCGAGCTGGCCGGTGGTCAGCGCCGCCAGTTGCGTCCCGCTCAGCGCCGCCACCTGGCTGGTGGCGAGCGCCGCGATGTCGTCGGTGGACAACGTGGCCAGTTGCGTGGTGGTCAGCGCCACCACCTGGCCGGTGGCGAGCGCCGCGACATTGGCGGTGGTCAGCGCCGCCAACTGGCCGGTGGCGAGCGCCGCAACCTCGGCGGTTCCGAATGCCATCACCTGAGTCGTACTCAAGGCCGCCAGATTGGCGGTGGTCAGCGCCCCGATCTGGGTGGTGGTCAGGGCCGCGATCTGGGACGTGGCAAGAGCCCCAAGCTGGCCGGTGGAGAGCGCCGCCACGTCGTCGGTGGTCAGAGCCGCCACGCCGGTCGCCGACAGCGCCGCCACCTGGGAGGTGCCGAAGGCCGCAAGCTGGCTGGTGGCCAGCGCCGCCACGCCGGTCGCCGACAGCGCCGCCACCTGGGAGGTGCCGAGCGCGGCGAGGTCGTCGGTGGACAGCGCCGCCATCTGGGTGGTGGTCAGCACCGCCACCTGGCTGGTCGCGAGGCCGGCCACCTGCGTCGTGGTCAGCGCCCCAAGTTGGATGGTGGAAAGCGCCGCCACGTCGTCGGTGGTCAGCGCCACCAGTTGGGTGGTGGAAAGCGCCGCCACGTCGTCGGTGGTCAGCGCCCCAAGCTGGCTGGTGACCAGCGTCGCCACCTGGGTCCCGGTCAGCGCCGCAAGCTGGCTGGTGGCCAGCGCCCCGAGCTGGGTCCCGGTCAGCGCCGCGATGTCCTGGGTGGACAGGGCCACAAGCTGGGTGGTGGTCAGCGCCGTGGCTTCGGTGCCGGTCAGCGCCACCAGTTGCGTGGTGGTCAGCGCCGCGATGTCCTGGCTGGACAAGGACGCAAGCTGGGTCCCGGACAGCGCCGCCACATCATCGGTGGTCAGCGCCGCAAGCTGCGTTCCCGAGAGCGCGCCAAGCCGGTCGGTGGTCAGCGCCGCCACGTTACCGGTGGAAAGCGCCGCCACCTGGCCGGTGGTCAGCGCCGCCAGTTGGGTGGTGGAAAGCGCCGCCACCTGGCCGGTGGTCAGGATCGTAACATCGGCCGCAGCCAGCGCCGCCAGCCCGCCGGTGGTCAGCGCCGCAAGCTGGGTCCCGGCCAGCGCCGCCGCCTCAGCGGTGGTCAGCGCCGCCACCTGACCCGAGGTCAGGACGGCAACCTGGGTGGTGGTCAGGGCGGAAATCTGGGTTCCGGTCAACGCCGCCAGGTCGGCGGTGGCCAGCGCCGCCACCTGGGTCCCGGCCAGCGCCGCCACCTGGGTCGTGGTCAGCGCCGCCGCCGCCGGGGTGGTCAGCGCCCCGATATCGGCGGTCCCCAGGGCCGCCAGTTGGGTGGTCGAAAGCGCCGCCACCTGGGTCCCGGTCAGCGCCGCGGTCTCGGCGGTGGTCAGCACCGCCAGTTGGGTCCCGGCCAGCGTCGCCACCTGGGTCGTGGTCAGTGCCGCCACCGCGCCGGTCGACAGGGCCGGCATCTGGCTGGTGGTCAGCGCCGCCAACTGGGTCCCGGCCAGCGTCGCCATCTGGGTCGCGGTCAGTGCCGCAACTTCGGCCGTGGTCAGCGCCACCAACTGGCTGGTGGCCAACGTCCCCAGTTGGGTGGTGGAGAGCGCCGCGATGTCGGCCGAAGCCAGCGCCGCCACCTGACTGGTGGCGAGCGCCCCAAGCTGGGTCCCGGTCAGCACCGCTGCTTCAGTGCTGGTCAAGGCCGCAAGCTGGGTCGCGGTCAGCGCCGCCACCTGACTGGTGGCGAGCGCGGCAAGCTGCGTGGTGGAGAGCGCCGCCACCGCCGCCGGCGCCAGGGCCGCCACCTGACTGGTGGCGAGCACCCCAAGCTCGGTGGTGGTCAGCGCCGCCACCTCTGCCGTGGCCAGCGCCGCCACCTGGCTGGTGGCGAGCAGGCCAAGCTGGGTCCCGGTCAGGGCTGCCGCCTCGCCGGTGGTCAGCGCCGCGATCTGGCTGGTGGTCAGTGCCGCAAGTTGGGTTCCGGCCAGCGCCCCCAGTTGGCTGGTGGAGAACGCCGCCACGTCGGTCGCCGCCAGGGCCGCCACCTGACTGGTGGCCAGCGCCCCAAGCTGGGTGGTGGTCAACGCCGCGGCCTCGGTGGTGGTCAACGCCGCGAGTTGGTTGGTGGTCAGCGCCCCAAGCTGCGTGGTGGCCAACGCCGCAAACTGGGTCGCGGTCAGCGCCCCCAGTTGGCTGGTGGTCAGCGCCGCCGCCTCGGTGGTGGAGAACGCCGCCACCTGGGTCGTGGCGAAGGCCGCGATTCCGTCGGTTCCCAGTGCCGCGAACTGGGCCGTGGACAGCCCGGAGATTTCGGTGGTGGTCAGCGCCGCCACCTGACTGGTGCCAAGCGCCGCAATCGCCGCGGTTCCCAGCGCCGCAAGTTGGGTCCCGGCCAGCGCCGCAACCGCGGTGGTGGTCAGTCCCGCCACCGCCGTCGACGTCAGCGCCGCCGCCTGGGTGGTGGTCAGCGCCGCAAGCTGAGTCCCGGCCAGCGCCGCCACCTGACCGGTGGTAAAGGCCGCGATCTGGCTTGCCGACAGGGCTGCGACCTGACTGGTGGCAAGCGCCGCCAGTTCCGTGGTGGTCAGCGCCCCGACATCGGTCGCGGTCAGCGCCGCCACCTGGCTTGTGGCGAGTGCCGCCAGTTCCGTGGTGGTCAGGGCGCCGATCCCGGTCGAGGTCAGCGCCGCCATCTGGGTGGTCGACAACACCCCCAGTTGGGTGGTGGTCAGCGCCGCGACCTGATCGGTGGTCAGGGCGACGATCTGGGCGGTGGTCAACGCCGCGGTCCCGGTGGTGGTCAGCCCCGGGATCGCCGCGGCGCCGAGGGCGACGATATCGCCGGTGGACAACGATGCCATCTGGGTCGCCGCCAGCGCCCCCAACTGGGTCGAGGTCAGGGCCGCCGCCTGATCGGTGGTCAGCGCCGCAAGCCCGGTGGTGGTCAGCGAGGCAATCTGGGTGGTGGTCAGGGACGCCACCGCGGTCGTTCCCAACGCCGCGATGTCGGCGCCGGACAGCGCGGCCAGTTGGGTGGTGGCCAGCGCCGCCAGTTGAGTGGTGGTCAGGGACGCGGCATCGGCCGTTGACAGGGCGCCGATCTGGGACACGGTCAGCACCGCCAGCTGGCTGGTGCTCAGGGACGCCAACTGGCCGGTGGTCAACGCCGTGATATCCTGGTTGGTCAACGCCTGAAGCTGGGTGGTGGCGAGGGCGGCCAATTGGGTCGCGGCCAGCGCCGCCGCCGCCGCCGTCGGCAGCGCCGCGATCTGCGCCGCGCTCAGGACCGAGAGTTGCGTCGTGGTCAGGGTCGGGACAATCACCGCGACATTGACCGACCCCAGGGCTGTAATCTGAGCGGCGGTGAGCGCCCCGATCTGGGTGATGGTCAGCGCCGCCACCTGGGTCGTGGACAGGGCCGCGACATCGGCGGTGCCCAGCGCCGCAACCTCGGTGGTGGTCAGCGCCGCCACCTGGGTCGTGGACAGGACCGCTGCTTCGGCGCTGGTCAGCGCCGCAATCTGGCCTGCCGAGAGCGCCGCCAGTTGGGTCCCGGCCAGCGCCGCCAGATTGGTGGTGCCCAGCGCCGCCACCTGAGCCGCACTCAAATCCGCGATCTGCCCGGTCGACAACGCGCCGATGCCGGTGGTGGTCAACGCCCCGACATCGGTGGTGGTCAGCGCCGCCAGTTGGGTCGTGCCCAGGGTGGAGATGTCGCCGGTGGTCAACGCCGCCGCCTCGGCGCTGGTCAGTGCCGCAACCTGGGAGGTGGTGAGAGCCGTCACCTGACGGGTGCCGAGCGCCGCAACATTGGTCGCTCCCAGCGCCATGATCTGACCGGTGGTCAGCGCCGCCACCTGCGCCGTGGACAGGGCCGCCACCTGACTGGTGCCGAGCGCCGCCAGCGCCACCGACGCCAACGCCGCCACCTGACTGGTGGACAGCGCCGCAAGTTGGGAGGTGGCGAGGGCCGCCACCTCGTCGGTGGTCAGCGCCGCAAGCTGGGTGGCCTTGAGCGCCGCCAGTTGGGTGGTGGTCAGCGCCTGAACATCGGTGGTGCCGAGCGCCGGCACGTCCGCGGTCACCAGCGCCGCAATCTGGGAGGCGGTGAGAATTGCGAGCTGGGTGGTGGAGAGCGCCGCGGTCTCGCCGGTGGTCAGCGCCCCGATCTGACCGGTGGTCAGAGCGGCAAGTTGGGTTCCGGCCAGCGCCGCCACGTTGGCGGTCCCCAGCCCCATCACCTGACCGCTGGTGAGCGCCGCGATCTGGGAGGTGCCGAGCACACCCAGTTGGGTGGTGCTCAAGGCCGCCAGATCGGCAGACGCCAACGCCGCCACCTGGGAGGTGGCGAGCGTCATCAACTGGGTGGTGGTCAGCGCCGCCGCCTCGGTGGTGGTCAACGCCGCGACCTGACTGGTCTTGAGCGCGGCAAGCTGGGTTCCGGCCAGCACCCCGAGACCGGTGGTACCGAACGCCGCGATATCGGCGCTGGACAGCGCCGCCACCTGGCTGGTGGACAGCGCCACGACTTCGGTGGTGGTCAGCGCCGCGGCCTCGCTGCCGGTCAAGGCCGCCACCTGGGCGGTGCTGAGCGCCGCCAGTTGGGTCCCGGCCAGCGCCGCAATGTTCGTCGCCCCCAGACCCGCCACCGCCACCGCGGAAAGTGCCGCCGCCTGGGCCGTGGTCAGCGCCGTAACGTCAGCGGTGGTCAGGCTGGCGGCTTCGGCCGAACCCAGCGCCGCGATCTGGCCGGTGGTCAGCGCCGCCACCTGACTGGTGGCGAGCGCCGCGACATTGGCGGTCCCCAGATCCGCCACCTGATTGGCGGTCAGGGCGGCAAGCTGGGTCCCGGCCAGGGCGCCAATCTGGGTGGTGGTCAGCGCCGCCATCCCGGTTGCGGCCAGCGCCGCAATCTGGCTGGTGGCAAGAGTGGCGAGTTGGCTGGTGGCCAGCGCCGCCAGTTCGGCGCTGGTCAGCGCGATCACCTGGCTGGTGGAGAGCGCGGCAATTTGACCGGTGCTCAGCGCCGGAATGTTGGTCGCCCCCAACGCCGCCAGCCCGAGGGCCGACAGCGCCGCCACCTGGGAGGTGGCGAGCGCCGCAACTTCGGTGGTGGTCAGCGCCGCCGCTTCGCTGCTGGTCAGCGCCGCAATCTGGCCGGTGGTCAACGCCGCCAGTTGGGTTCCGGCCAGCGCCGCCAGATTGGTCGCGCCCAGCGCCGCCACCTGAGCCGTGGTCAGCGCCGCCACCTGACTGGTGGCGAGCGCCGCCAGTTGGGTCCCGGTCAGCACCCCCAGGTCGGCCGCGGCCAGCGCCGCCACCTGACTGGTGGCGAGCGCCGCAAGCTGGGTCCCGGCCAGCGCCGTCGCCTCGGCGGTGGAAAGCGCCGCGAACTGAGCGGTGGTCAGTGCCGCGACCTGGGAGGTCGACAGTGTCGCGAAGTCGGTGGTACCGAGCGCCGTCACATCCCGGCCCGCCAGCGCCGCCACCTGAGCGGTGGTCAGCGCCGCGATTTCGGTGGTGGTGAGCGCCGCCGCCTCGGCGGTGGTGAGCGCCCCAAGCTGGGTCAGAGACAGCGCCCCAAGCTGGGTGGTCGACAGCGCCGCAATGTTGGTGGCGCCCAGCCCCGCCACCTGGCCTGCGGCCAGCGCCGCGATCTGACTGGTGGCCAGCGCCGCCAGTTGGGTGGTGGAGAACCCGGAAAGGTCGGTCGATGCCAGCGCCGCAACCTGGGTGGTGGCGAGGACGGCAAGCTGGCTGGTGGTCAGGGACGCCACCTCGGCGGAAGACAGCGCGGCAAGCTGGCCGGTGCTCAGCGCCGCCAGTTGGCTGGTGGCCAGCGCGGCGACATTGGCCGTTCCCAGCGCCGCCACTTCGGCCACGCCCAGCGCCGCAATCTGGCTGGTGGCCAGGGCGGCAAGCTGGCTGGTGGTCAGCGCCGCCGCCTCGGTGGTGGTCAGCGCCGCAATCTGGCTGGTGGCCAGGGCGGCAAGCTGGCTGGTGGTCAGCGCCGCGATGTCGGTCGCCCCGAATCCCGCCACCTGACTGGTGCTGAGCGCCGCAACCCAGGTAACGGCCAGCGCCGCGATCTGGGTGGTGCTCAAGGCGCCCAGATCCGTCGACGCCAGCGCCACCACCTGGGTCGTGGTCAGGGACGCCACCTGGGTCGAGGTCAGCGCCGCGGCCTCGGCGGTGGTCAGGGCGGCAAGCTGGCTGGTCGCAAAAGCCGCAAGCTGGCCGGTGGAAAGCGCCGCCACGTCGGCGGTGCCCAGCGCCGCCACCTCCCGGGTGGTCAGCGCCGCCACCTGAACGGTGCGAAGCGCGGCGATTTCGGCGGTGGTCAGCGCCGCCGCCTCGGTAACGGTCAGCGCCGCGATCTGGGTGGTGGAGAGCGCCACAAGGTCGGTGGTGGAGAGCGCCGCGAGGTTGGTGGTGGAGAGTGCCGCAACCTGGCTGGTGGTCAGCGCCGCGAGGTTGGTGGTGGAGAGCGCCGCGACCTGGCTGGTGGAAAGCGCGCTCACATCCGCCGAGGCCAGTGCCGCAACCTCGGCGGTGGAAAAAGCGGCAAGCTGGGTCCCGGTCAGCGCCGCGGCCTCGCTGGTGGTCAGCGCCGCCAGTTGGGTATTGGAAAGGCCCGCCAGTTGCGACGTGGTCAGCGCCGCAAGGTCGGTGGTGGACAGTGCCGCAACCCCGGTGGTCGACAGCGCGGCGATTCGGGTGCCGGTGAAGGCCGCAAGCTGGGTGGTGGACAGTGCCGCCGCCTCGGCGCTGGTCAGCGCCCCCAGATCGGCGTTGCTCAACGCCGCCATCAGGGTGGTGGTCAGCGCCGCGACATTGGTTGACCCCAGGCCCGCCACCTGGCTGGTGGACAGCGCGGCAAGCTGGGTGGTCGCCAGCGCCGCGATCTGGCTGGTGGTCAACGCCCCGACCTCGGTGGCGGTCAGCGCCGCCATCTGGGTGGTGGTGAAGGCGGCCAGTTGCGTTCCGGTCAGCGCCGCCGCCTGGCTGGTGGACAGCGCCGCCAGTTGGGCGGTGGTCAGCGCCGCCACCTGGGAGGTGGCAAGCCCTGCAAGATCGGTGGTGGAGAGCGCCGCCAGCGTCTTGGTGGCCAGCGCCGCCACCTGGGAGGTGGTGAGGGTTGCCGCCTGGGTCGCGGTCAGCGCCGAGACTTCGGTACTGGTCAGGGCGGCAAGCTGGGAGGTGGAAAGCGCCGCCACCTGGGAGGTGGAGAGCGCCGCGAGGTTGGTGGCACCCAGGCCGGCAATCTGGCTGGTGGTCAGCGCCGCCACCTGGGAGGTGGAAAGCGCCGCCACCTGGGAGGTGGCGAGGGTCGCCAGATCCGCCGAGGCCAGCGCCGCCACCTGGCCCGTGGTCAGGGCGGCCAATTGGGTGGTGGCCAGCGCCGCCGCTTCGAGCGCCCCCAGCGCGCCGATCTGGGTGGTGGAGAACGCCGCCAACTGGGTGGTGGAAAGCGCCCCGACATCGGTGGCGCCCAGCGCCGCCACCTGGGTCGTGGCCAGCGCCGCGAGTTGCGTGGTGCTCAGCGCCGCAACCTGGGAGCCGGCCAGCGCCACAATCTCGGTGGTGGTGAGCGCCGCAACCTGGGAGGTGACGAACGCCGCGAGTTGGGTGGTGCTCAGCGCCGCAACATTGGTGGCGCCCAGCGCCGCCACGTCGGCGCTGGCCAGCGCCGCGATATCCCGGGTGACGAGCGCCGTGACCTGGGTGGTGGTGAGCGCCGCGGCTTCACCGGTGGTCAGTGCCGCAAGCTGGGTGGTGGCAAGCGCCGCAAGCTGGGTGGTGGTCAGCGCCCCGACATTGGTGGCGCCCAGCGCCACGACCTGGGTGGTGGTCAGTCCCGCAAGCTGGCTGGTGCTCAACGCGCCGATCTGGGTGGTGGTCAGCGCCTTCAGGTCGGCGCTGTTCAGCGCCGCAAACTGGCTGGTGGTAAGCTTTGCGACCTCTGCGGTGGTCAGCGCCGCCGCCTCCTGGGTGGTCAGCGCCCCAAGCTGGGTCCCGGTCAAGGCCGCAAACTGAGCGGTGCTCAGCGCCGCCACATTGGCGGTGCCCAGCGCCGCAATCCCGGTGGTGGACAGCGCCGCGAGCTGGGAGGTGGCAAGCGCCGCCACCTGAGCGGTGGTCAGCGCCGCCGCCTCGGTCCCGGTCAGCGCCGCCACCTGAGCGGTGGTGAGCGCCGCAAGCTGGGTCGCGGTCAGCGTGGCCAGGTTGGTCGCGCCCAGTGCCGCCACCTGAGCAGTGGTGAGCGCCGCCAGTTGGGTCCCGGTAAGGGCGGTCATCTGGGTGCTGGTCAGGGCTCCCAGGTCGGTGGCGGCCAGCGCCGCCAGTTGGGCGGTGGTGAAGGCGGCCAGTTGGGCGGTGGAAAGCGCCGCGGTCTGGGTGGTGGTCAGCGCGCCAAGCTGGCTGGTGGTCAGCGCCCCGAGTTGGGTCCCGGTCAGCGCCGCAATGTCGGTGGTCCCCAGCGCCGCCACGTCCTTGGTGGCGAGCGCCGCCAGTTGGGTCCCGGTCAGCGCCGCAAGCTGGGTCGCGGTCAGCGCCGCCGCCTGGGCGGTGGTCAGCGCCGCCAGATCCGCCGTTCCCAGCGCCGCAAGCTGGGTCGCGGTCAGCGCCGCAACATTGGTGACGCTCAGCGCCGCCACCTGACTGGTGGAGAGCGCCGCCAACTGGGTGGTGCTCAGGGCCGCAATCTGGGTCGACGTCAAGGCTGCGGCGTCGGCCGAACCCAACGCCACCAGTTCGCTGGTGGTCAGGGCGGCAAGCTGCCGGGTGGTCAGCGCCCCGACCTGGGTTCCGGTCAACGCCCCAAGCTGGGTGGTCGCCAACGCCCCGAACTGGGTGGTGGTCAGGGTCGCGACATCGGCGGTACTCAGCGCCGCCACCTCCACGGTCCCGAGCGCGGCAAGCTGGCTGGTGGTCAGCGCCGCAAGCTGGCTGGTGGTCAGCGCCGCCGCCTCGGTGGTGGTCAGCGCCGCCACGTCGGCGGTTCCCAGCGTCCCAAGCTGGCTGGTGGTCAACACCGAAACATTGGGGCCCCCCAGCGCCGCCACCTGACCGGAGGAAAGCGCCGCAAGCTGGGTGGTGGACAGCGCCGCGATCTCGGTGGTGGTCAAAGCTCCCAGATCCAAGGTGGACAGCGCCGCCACCTGAGAGGTGGCCAGCCCGACGATCTGGGTGGTGGTCAGCGCCGCCGCCTCGGTGGCGGTCAGCGCGGCAAACTGGGTGGTGGACAGCGCCGCAAGCTGACTGGTGGCGAGCGCCGCAAGATTGGTCGCGCCCAGCGCCGCCACCTCCGCCGCGCCCAGCACCTTGAGCCCGGTGGTGGACAGCGCCGTAACCTGGGTGGTGGAGAACGCCGCCGCCTCCGCGGTGGTCAGCGCCGCCAGTTGGGTGGTGGTCAGGGCGGCAATTTCCGTCGTCCTCAGCGCCGCGGCTTCGGTGGTGGTCAGCGCCGCGATCTGGCCGGTGGTCAGCGCCGCGATCTGGCTGGTGGCCAGCGCCGCGATCTGGTCGGCCGAGAACGCCGCAACATCCGCCGCAGCCAGCGCCGCCACCGCGCTGGTGGCCAGCGCCGCAAGCTCGGTGGTGGTCAGGCCCGCCGCTTCGGTGACGGTCAGCGCCGCGATCTGGCCGGTGGTCAGCGCCGCCACCTGGCCGGTGGACAACGTGGCCGCCTGGGTGGTGGTCAACGCCGCCACGGCCTTGCTGGTCAGGGCGGCAATCTGGGTGGGGGTGAGGGCCGGAAGCTGGCTGGTGCTCAGCGCCCCGACCTGGGTCCCGGTCAGCGCCGCCACCTCACCGGTGGTCAACGCGCCGATCTGGGTCCCGGTCAGCGCCGCAATCTGGGTCCCGGTCAGCGCCGCCAGATCGGCGGTGGTCAGCGCCCCAATCTGGGTGGTGGAGAGCGCGTCAAGCTGGGTGGTGGAAAGCGCCGCCGCCCCGGTGGTGGTCAGGGCGGCAATGTCGGCGGTCTTCAGCGCCGCGATCTGGGTGGTGGCGAAGGCGCCGAGCTGGGTCACGGCCAGCGCCGCCACCTGACCGGTGGTCAGCGCCGCCACCTGGGAGGTGGCAAGCGCCGCGGCGTCGGCGCCGGACAGGGTCGCAATCTGAGCGGTGGTCAGTGCCGCCACCTGGGAGGTGGCGAGCGCCGCCACCTGGCTCGTGGTCAGCGCCGCCGTCCCGGCGGTGGTCAGCGCCGCCACCTGGGAGGTGGTCAGCGCCGCCACCTGGGAGGTGGCCAGCGCCACGATATCGGCGGTCCCCAACGCCGCCACCTGGGAGGTGGCGAGCGCGGCAAGCTGGGAGGTGGCCAGCGCCGCAACCTGGCTGGTGGTGAACGCCCCCAGCGCCGCCGGGGCCAGCGCCACCACCTGGGAGGTGGCCAGCGCCGCAAGCTGGGTGGTGGTCAGCGCCGCCGCCCCGGTGGCGGTGAGCGCGCCGAGTTGGGTTCCGGCGAACGCCCCGAGTTGGGTGGTGGACAGCGCGGCAATCCCGGCGGTGGTCAGCGCCGCCACCTCGGCAGTGCCGAGCGCCCGCAGTTGGGAGGTGGCCAGCGCCACCGCTTCGGTGGTGGTCAAGGCCGCCGCCTCGGCGGTGGTCAGCGCCGCAATCTGGCTGGTGGCCAGCGCCGCAAGCTGGCTGGTGGCCAGCGCCACGACATCGGCGGTCGCCAGCGCCGCCACCTGGGACGTGGTCAGCGCCGCCACCTGAGAGGTGGCGAGTGCGGCGATCTGGCCGGTGGTCAGCGCCGCCACATCGGCAGTCGCCAGCGCCGCAATCTGGCTGGTGGCCAGCGCCGCGACCTGGGAGGTGGCGAGCGCCGCCGCCTGACCGGTGGTCAGCGCGGCAAGCTGAGAGGTGGCCAACGCCGCAATCTGGCTGGTGGCCAGCGCCGCCACCTCGGCGGTCCCCAGCGCCGCCACCTCGGCGGTACCGAGCGCCCGAAGCTGGGAGGTGGCCAGCGCCGCGATCTGGCTGGTGGCCAGCGCCGCCGCCCCGGTCGGGGTCAGCGCCGCCACCTGGCTGGTGGCCAGCGCCGCAAGCTGGGTGGTGGCAAGCGCCGCGACGTTGGCGGTGCTCAGCGCCGCCACCTGACCGGTGGTCAGCGCCGCCACCTGGGAGGTGGCGAGTGCGGCAATCTGGCTGGTGGCCAGCGCCGCCACATCCGCAGCGGTCAGCGCCGCAATCTGGGAGGTGGCGAGTGCGGCGATCTGGCTGGTGGCCAGCGCCGCCGCCTCGGTGGTGGTCAAGGCCGCCAGTTGGGAGGTGGCCAGCGCCGCCACCTGACTGGTGGCGAGTGCCGCCAGATTGGCCGCCCCCAGCGCCGCGATACCGGTGGTGCTCAGCGCCATAACCTGGGAGGTGGCGAGCGCCGCCACCTGACTGGTGGTCAGCGCCGCCGTTTCGGCGCCGGTGAGCGCCGCCACCTGGCTGGTGGCGAGCGCCGCCACCTGGCTGGTGGTCAGCGCCGCGACATTGACCGCGCCAAGCGCCGCCACCTGACTGGTCCCAAGCGCCGCAAGCTGGGTCGTGGCCAGTGCGGTGACGCCGGTGGTGGTCAGCGCCGCCAGCGCCGCCGTCCCCAGCGCCGCAACCTGGTTGGTGGTCAGGGCGGCAAGCTGCGTTCCGGCCAGCGCCGCCGCCTCGGTGGTGGTCAGCGCCGCAAGCTGGGTCGTCGCCAGCGCGGCAATCTGGGTTGTGGCCAGTGCCGCGAGGTTGGCCGCCCCCAGCGCCGCCACGTCCGCGGTGGTCAGCGCCGCCACCTGGGTCGTGGCGAGCGCCGCGGCCAGGGTGGTGGTCAGCGCCGCCGCCCCGGTGGTGGTCAGCGCCGAAATCCGGTTGCTCGCCAGCGCCGCCAACTGGCTGGTGGACAAGGCCGCGATGGCGGCGGCACCCAGCGCCGGAACCTGACCGGTGGTGAGCGCCGCGATCTGGCTGGTGGCCAGCGCCGCAACCTCGGTGGTGGTGAGTGCCGCCACGTCGGTCGAGGTCAGCGCCGCAACCTGGGTGGTGGTGAAACCGGCAAGCTGGGTCCCGGTCAGCGCCGCGGCTTCGGCGGTGGACAGGGCCGCGATCTGATTGGTGGCGAGCACCGCAACCTGGGTGGTGGCCAGCGCCGCGACATTGGTCGCGCCCAAGGCCGCGATATCCCGGGTCGACAGCGCCGCCACCTGGCTGGTGGCCAGCGCCGCCAGTTGGCTGGTGGTCAGCGCCGCCGCCTCGGTGGTGGTCAGCGCCGCAATCTGGCTGGTGGTCAGCGCCGCAAACTGGGTGGTGGTCAGCGCCGCGGCATTGGCCGCGCCCAGCCCCGCCACCTGGCTGGTACTGAGCACCGCGAGTTGGGTCGTACCCAGCGCCGCCAGTCCGGTGGTGGTCAGCGCCCCCAGATCGGCGGAATTCAACGCCGCCACCTGGGTGGTGGTCAACGCCGCGACCTGGGTTCCGGTCAGCGCCCCGGCCTCGGTGGTGGTCAGCGCCGCAATCTGGCTGGTGGCCAGGGCCGCAATCTGGCTGGTGGTCAGCGCCGCAGCATCGGCCGCGCCGAGCGCGGCAATCTCCCGGGTGGCCAGCGCCGCAACCTGGGTTCCGGCCAGCGCCGCCGCCTCGGTGGTGGTCAGCGCCGCGGCTTCAGCGGTGGTCAGCGCCGCGATCTGGCTGGTGCCGAGTGCCGCCAGTTGGGTCCCGGCCAGCGCCGCCACGTCGGCGGTGGACAGGGCCGCCACCTGAGCGGTGGTGAGCGCCGCGGTTTCGCCGGTGGTCAGCGCCGCAATCTGGCTGGTGGTCAGCGCCGCCACCGCCGCCGTGCCCAGCGCCACCAGTTGGGTTGTGGCCAGTGCCGCAACCTGGGTCGTGGTCAGCGCCGCCGTCTCGGTGCTGGTCAGCGCCGCGGCCTGGCTGGTGGCCAGCGCCGCCAGTTGGGTCCCGCTCAGCGCCGCGGCGGCGGTGCCGAGTGCCGCGAGGTCCTTGGTGGCGAGCGCCGCAATCTGGGCGGTGGTCAGCGCCGCGGCTTCGGTGGTGGTCAGCGCCGCGGCTTCGGCGGTGGTCAGCGCCGCGATCTGGCTGGTGGTCAGCGCCGCAATCTGGCTGGTGGCCAGCGCCGCCATTTGGGTCCCGGTCAGCGCCGCGGTCTGAGTGGTGGTCAGCGCCGCCACCTGAGACGTGGTAAGCGCCCCCAGTCCGGTGGTGGTGAGGGCGGCCAGCGCGGTGGTGGTGAGGGCGTCAAGCCGGGTGGTGGTCAGCGCCGCAATCTGAGCGGTGGTCAGCGCCGCCGCCTCGGCGGCGGTCAGTGCCGCGACCTGGCTGGTGGTCAGCGCCGCCATCTGGGTCCCGGTCAACGCCGCCAGATTGGTCGCGCCCAGCGCCGCAACCTGGCCGGTGGTCAGCGCCGCGATCTGGCTGGTGGCCAGCGCCGCCGCCTGGGTCGTACTCAAGGCGCCCAGATCGGCCGAAGCCAACGCCGCGACCTGGGTGGTCGCCAGCGCCGCCAGTTGGGTCCCGGTCAACGCCGCCGCCTCGGTGGCGGTCAGCGCCCCGACCTGGGTGGCGGCCAGGGCGCCAATCTGGGTCCCGGTCAGCGCCGCCACCTGGGTCGCGGCCAGCGACTGGAGGTCGGTGCCGGTCATGGCGGCGATCTGGGTGGTGGTCAGACCCGCAATCTGCGTCGTGGTCAGACTGGAAAAAATCGTCGCCATGAGCGTTCCCCTTCACCCCGAGGCCGGACGGTTCTCCGTCGGCCCAACCTGACAGATACCCGATGACCCGATGGACCCAATGACCCGATGGACCCAATGACCCGATGTGGGCTGACCCGGTGTCGGATGCTCACAGCGTTCAGAAACCGGCAGCGTTTTATCTGTTTTTTTGCCAAACCCCGCGACACCCGGCAAATAATTCCCGTCTCTGCGACACCCGGCAAATAATGCCCAGGCGAACAACCTGATCACGAAATCCCACGTGATTGGATAACGATCTGACACAACGGCCGAAAAAAGTCAAGTTTTCGTGGGTGCTGTCGGGTCGGGAGGCCACCGGTTCGAAATCAAGATGTGGACCGGTTCTGCTCTTGGGCCGGCGGTGTCGTGGTGAACCGGCCGGCAGGCCATCACGCCCTTGATGGCGGTCACCGGACGGCGTAGGGTCCGAGAGTTCTGTCGGCCCTGTTGCAACCGGGATGGGATCGTCCCATCGGAAGGCCTTTGACTCTCGCGCACTTCAAATCGGGGAAGACCGTTCTCCACGTCGGCAGTGAGGCACCCGGATCGGGCGCCCTGCCCCCGCCGTTTGATGACCCGGACTGGCAGGAAGTGCGACTCGACAGCGGCCCGCCTGATGGCGACCGGATTGCTGCCGGGCTGTCGACGATGGCCCCCGGCAGCATCCAGGGCCTGTGGCTGGCCGGCGGTCTCGATCGCCTCGAAACCGGCACGGTGCCGCTGATTCTGGCCGGGTTCCGGCGGGTGCTGGATGCCGATGGGGTGGCGCTGGTCACGGTGCCCGACTTGCAGGCGGTGGCGGCGCTGGTGGCGGCTGACCGGATGGACGAGGCCGCGGTGGCCTCTCCGGCCGGACCGCTGACGCCGCTGGAGTTCCTGTACGGCGGCCGGCCCGCCCGCCGCACCGGCTTTACCGCCGGCAGCCTGGCCCGGGCGTTGGAGCGGGCCGGTTTCGCCCGAACGCTGGTGGTGCCGGTGCCCGGGGACTTTACCCTGCTGGCGCTGGCCTTTGCCACCGAACCGAGCCCGGCGGTGCTGGCGGCGTGGCGGAACCGCGCCTTGGCCCAGGCGGTACCGTCATCGCCCGGACCCCTGGACGCCGCCGCCGGTTCCGCCGCCGCCGGTTCCGCCGCCGCCGGTTCCGCCGCCGACGTGATCGCAAAGGTGTTTTCCCTGGCCGGTCAGGGCCGGTTGAACGTTCCCGACCTGTTGTCGGTGACCGATCGCCTGACCGCGGCCGGCAACCATCCGCTGGTGGCCAGCCTGTACCGGGTCTGGCTTGGCAACAGTGGATCGCCGCTGGCTCATCTGGTCTGGTACAATCTGGGCGCGACTCTGGGCACGCTGAACGCCCATCCGGAGGCCGAACGGGCGTTCCGGCAGGCGCTGGACCTCAATCCGCGTTTCGGTCACGCCCGCTTTGCCCTCGGGACCGAATTGGAACGGCAGGATCGCGGCGCCGAAGCGGTGGCGGAATGGCGGCGCCTCCTGGACTCCGAGCCGGGTGTGGAAGCTGCCGGGACGCCCGAGGGCGAACGCCTGGTCCTGCTGGCGCTGAACAATCTGGGACGTCTGCTGGAAAACCAGAAACGGTATGCCGAAGCCGAAGAGATGCTGGTGCGCAGCCTGACCCTGGACCCGTCCCAGTCCGATGTGGTCTGGCATTGGATTCACCTGCGCCAGAAGCAATGCGCCTGGCCGGTCTATCAGGGACTGAGGGGGGTCAAGCGCGGTTTCCTCGAGCGTTTCACCTCGCCGCTGGCGCTGCTCAGCGCCTTCGACGATCCCGCCCGGCAACTGGACGCGGCCCGGCGCTTCGTCGAAACCCGGGTGCCGCCGGTCACGGCGCTGGAGCGAGCACCCGATTACCGGCACCGGCGGCTGCGGATCGCCTATCTGTCCTCGGATTTCTGCCTGCATCCGGTGGCCATGCTGGTGGTCGAGTTGTTGGAACTGCACGACCGCGACCGGTTCGAGGTTTATGGCTTCTGTTGGAGCCGGGAGGATGGTTCGGCGGTGCGCCAGCGCATTCTCCGGGCCATGGACCATCACATTCCCATCAACGCCATGGATGACGAGGCGGCGGCCCGCTGCCTGCGCGACCACGAAATCGACATCGCGATTGACCTTCAGGGACTGACCTCGGGCTGCCGGGCGGGAATCCTGGCCCGGCGGCCGGCGCCGCTCCAGGTCACCTATCTGGGGTTTCCCGGCGTGACCGGCCTTCCCGGCATCGACCATGTCATCGCCGACCGCTACGTCCTGCCCGAAGCCTCCCGGCGCTTCTTTGTCGAGACTCCGCTCTACCTGCCCACGGTGTTCCAGGTCAGCGACCGGCGGCGCCCGGTCGGGCCACGGCCGACCCGGGCCGGGTGCGGCCTGCCCGAGGATGCGGTGGTGCTGTGCTGCTTCAACAACAGCTACAAGTTCACCGCCGAGCTGTTCGCGGTCTGGATGAACATCCTGCGCCGCACTCCCGGCGCCGTGCTGTGGCTGCTGGCCGACAACGAATGGCAGCAGCAGAACCTGCTCCGTGCCGCCGCCGCCCGGGGCATCGCCCCCGCCCGCCTGGTGTTCGCGCAAAGAACCTCGCCCCAGGACTATCTGGCCCGCTATCTGCTGGCCGATCTGTTTCTCGACACCTTTCCCTTCAACGCCGGGACCACCGCCAACGACGCCCTGTGGATGGGCCTGCCAATCGTCACCTGCTCCGGCCGCACCTTCGCCTCACGGATGGCCGGCAGCCTGCTGCGGGCAGTGGGCCTGCCCGAACTGATCGCCACCAGCTTCGGCGCCTACGAGGACAAGGTGGTGGCGCTGGCCGCCGAGCCCGGCCTGCTGACGGCGATGCGCCGGCGGTTGGAACAGACCCGGGCAACCTGCCCGCTGTTCGACGTGCCCCGGCTGGTTTGCGACCTGGAACAGGCGCTGGTCGAGCGGTTGTGATCAGGAAGTTCCGGGATTCCATATCCTGGCCTTTCACGGCCACTGTTCGGAGAATTGGCATGGCCCCTGATCGGTTCAGCCGCATTGAGCGACTGGTTCGGCACGACATTAGACCCGTAGCATATTGACTGGCTCAATTCGCGTTAGTTGGGCATACCGCCTTAAGGAGAGAATGATACCTCCGGTAATGAAGCGGAAAAAAATTAACCACAAAAACACGAATAGATCAAAACGGTCGCAAAGAGAATATTTTTTGTAACTGCTTCGTGCCCTTTGCGGCCTTTGCGGCCTTATGGCGAACTGCTTTTTTATTGATGGCCTCAATATTATCCCATTATGTTGACGCATGGAGCGTAATTACCTGCATAACCATGGCACACCTCCCTGACGCGAACCGAGCTATCAACAACATACCACTGTAACATTACAGCTTCTCCCGCGCAAGGTTATACCAAGGCCGGTTCTTTTCTTTGTAAAGGGTGCTGCTCTGCTCGAAATAGCGCATGATCTGCATGAACTGGAGCCGGGCGGCATCCTCCCGGCCTCGGGACTGGAGCAGCAGGCCGTAGCGGTAGGCGGCTTCGGCGCCGGTATGATAGCCGACAAGAACCGCATACTCACGTTCGGCGTCCCCGGGCCGTCCCAGGCCCTCCAGCGACCGGGCATAAAGCAGGTGGCCGTCCGCCGAGTGAAAGTCGGGATTGGCCGCGCGCAGGGCGTCGAGGGTGGCGAGACAGGCGGCAAGGTCGCCGGCCCGGAACTCGGCAGTGGCCAATCCCAGCATCAGGTCCGGTTCGGTCTTGTGGATGCCTTGAAGCAGGTCCCGATATAGGGGGACCGCCTCTGCCGCGCGCCCCCGCGCGAGATATTCGTCGGCAAGCGCCCGCTTGTTTTCCACGGTGTTGGCGATCTCCGACTGCTTCAAGAGTTCGCGCAGACGGGCATCGGGGTCGGCCACGGACGAAACGGTAACAAGGGCGCGGCGGATGCGGCGGGTGCCGACAAACTCGGGAACCAGTTCAACCAGCATGTAAGCCAGGGCGCCAGCAACCGGCAGGAGAATCAAGACATAAACCCAGACGCGATCCCGCCCGGTCCGAACCGCGTGAGCGACCAACAAGACCTGAAGCAAGATACCCGCAACCACGATCGGCATCGGCCACTCCTCAAGACATGACAGCCTCGGACGAAAACTAACCATTTTGCCCGGGCGCCGTCAATGGGTGGTCACTGTCGGGTGGTCACTGTCGTTCCGCGATCGCCCGGCCATCACCACCACCGGGGTAACGACCCCGATCACCACCACCGGGGTAACAACCCCGGAGCGCCGCCGGCACAGTGGCAAGGTCACGAAACCGCCCGACCGGCGCCTGCCTTGCCGGTCCGTCCGCATCGGTTCGGGTGGTTCGATACCGGCGGCTCCGGCCGGAAGGCATACGACCTTGACGCATCGGTCAATACCCTGGCGAAAGAAGCAACTGAACATTTTCCCGCCACCACCCCGGCACCACCTCGCCACCGCCGGCGAATGGTTGTCGTGGGCGACCCACATGCCCGGGTGGTGGCGACCGGGCGCCGACGACGGGACGGTACGAAGTCGGGCGGAAAGGTACCAGGCGGTACAAAGGCATGACGCCGTAAAAGACGCAGGCTCTTCCCATGTTCCGAGGTGGTGAGATTTCGACGAAAAATAACGGTTTGGTCATCGAGTCCGGTGTTATCGGGAACACCGCAGTCCTCACGAAGACACGACCCGACTTGGCGCGCTCCTTGCTAGGGCTTCGGGGCTAAGGCTCCGGGGCTAGGGCTTCGGGGCTAGGGCTTCGGAGCAAAAAAAAACAGGAGAGGATTGACGGAGCGTGGGCGGGTTCCAGGACGCGCGGGCCAGAGCCGTGCCCCAGACCGTCGGGTCGATCTGTCGGCGGCATGCCGGGCAGACCGATTGGGGCTGCTCCCGCGCCGGAGGACCAGGAGGGGCCTCGCCCTGAAGCCACCGAGGATGGACCCGTTGGAGCCCATAACATGAGTGGGGGTTCCGGGCGGCCCCGGTCCTGGTTGAGGTAAAGGGGGCGATGCCCCCTTTAATAAAGGAGCTTTTGCCGAATGGAGACCATCGGACAAGGGGTATCCGTCCCGATCATTCAAGCACTGGCGTTTCCGGCAGCGGTCTATAGCGCCGACGGTGGGTTGAAAATCGCCAACGTGCAGTTTCAGGACCTGTTGGAACGGCTGATGCCGACCGCCGCCCTCGACGGTATTCTCGACATCGACCATCTGGGCCGGAATCTGGGGCTGTCCTTTCGCGGGCAACGGCCGGACCAGACGGCCGAGTACACCGCGCTGGCCGGCCAGGTCGCCGCGTTCTCGGTAACGCCGCTGCCGGGCGGCGGCTGGGTGCTGTCGGCCCAGGACATCACCGACCAACGGCGGGCCGAACGCTCCCAGAAGGTCGCGATCATTGCGCTGGCCGATCTTGCCGAACACCGGGACACCGATACCGGCGAGCATGTGCTGCGCGTCGCCCGCCTGACCCACGAAATCGCTCGCCGGCTGGCCGCGGCCGGCCATGACCCCGACACCATTACCGACGAGTTCCTGCGCCATGTCGGCCTTGCCAGCATCCTGCACGATGTCGGCAAGGTCAGCGTTCCCGACAGCATCCTGCTCAAGCCCGGCCCGCTCACCGCCGAGGAGCGGAGCGTAATGGAGCGGCACGCTGCCGATGGCGCGGTCATTTTGCGCAAGGCCGAGGCAATGCTGGCGGGCAGCGTCCAGTTCCGCCTGGCCGCCGACATCGCCGCCTGTCACCACGAACGCTGGAACGGGACCGGCTACCCCCATGCCCTGCGCGCCGGGGCGATTCCTCTGGCCGCCCGCATCGTCAGCGTCGCCGATGTGTTCGACGCCCTGATCTCGGTCCGCCCGTACAAGGCGGCATGGAGTCAGGACCGGGCCTTGTTCTACCTTCGGGAACAGGCCGGGGTCAGCTTCGATCCCCGGGTGGTCGAGGCGTTGGCCGGGGTGCTCGAAGCCCGGGCCAGCGCCAGGACCATCGAGTGGAAGGCCAGCATGGAGATCGGCAATTCGCTGATCGACACCGACCACCGAATCCTGTTGGCGCTGGTCAACCAGATTTCCATGCCCGAAACCAAGGTCGATCCGATTGCAGTGGAATTTGTGCTCGACGAACTGCTCGGGTACACCGCCATGCACTTCGCCCGCGAGGAAGGGTTGATGGAAAAGGCGGGCTATCCCGGTCTCGACGATCACCGCGCCATCCACAAGGCCATGATCTTCGAGGTGCGCCAGTTGCAGGGGCGGCTGGTTGCCTTCACCCCGCGATTGGGTGACGATCTCCACCGCTTCCTGGCGAACTGGTTGATGCAGCACATTCTGGTCGAGGATCGCCGGTATATTCCTTACGTCTGCTGAATCTGCACCGGGATAGTGCCGTCATCTTGATTTTGCAGGGCTCTCGCCCTGCACCCGCGAAGGAGGCTCGCCTCCCTTGCCAGCCTCATCGGCGCCTAACTTTCTTCACCCGATTCCCCTGTGGGCAGGTGCTGGCCCCCCGGCCTTGGACGACCTGCCGCCCGATCGTGAATGTGCTCAGACCGTTGAAAAGGAACACGGCCGGATCGAGACCCGCCACATCACCGTCAGCAGCGAAGTCGTGCCGTCTCTGGACGGGCCAGCCGTGGCTCAGGTCTGCCGGATCGCTCGAACCCGAGAGATTAAAGGCAAGATCAGTCACGAAATCGTCTACGCCATCCCCAGCTTGTCACGCACCGATGTCAGTCCCGAAGCCCTGCTCGCGCTCGTCCGCTACCACTGGGGAATTGAGAATCGTCTTCACTGGCGAAGGGACGCCGTCCTCAGGGAAGATGCCAGTCCGATACACTCCGGAGCCGCTCCACAAGACATGGCGGCTCTACGCAACACCTTGGCTTCGATCGTCCGCGGCTTCGCAGGACCTTTGGCAGAAATTCGCGAAATCTTCGCCGAAAACCGCCTGCGCGCCGTCACAGCCGTCATGAACGGCTTTCTTTGAATGGCTCTGAGCACACCCCCGCCATCTCTTGCGCCGTTGCCCCGCCGATGGTACACCCTCTGTGCGGGCAAGGCGCGTTGCTTCCGGTTTCAGAACCACAGGACGCTAGGGCCCCATAGCTCAGCTGGATAGAGCACGCGCCTTCTAAGCGCGGGGTCGCAGGTTCGAGCCCTGCTGGGGTCGCCATATCTTTGATTTTACGGGGTTTTTCGTCGCTGCCCCGGGGCTGGTTGTTAATGGGTCCAAAAATGGGTTGTTAAGCCGCCCGAAATACCATCCTTGCGTCAGATATTGTGATTGTGGCCCCTCGCTGCGACTCGTGGGTTAGAACTCGCGTTGAAGCAGGTATTCTGCTGTGATGCTGGGCGTCAGCCCGCCCTTCAGTTATCCCTTGGTGAGACCGGAGAGATCATCCCTCGGCGCCGACCTGCCCCTGGGCAGGCCATCGGGCGGAGGGGGCGGTCAAGCATGGCCGCAGGCCACCGGCACGGAGCCACGCGCAGCCACCCGGAGCGCAGCGAAGGGAGGATGGCGAGCATGGCGAGTACCGGCGCGAAGCGTGCTTGACGGCTCCGAGCCCGGTGGCACACTGCCGCGTGTCGGAGATGAGGAGGGCTGGAGATGAAGAATACGGACCTGATGCAGCAGGCGTTGGGCCTGGCGCCGCCGTGGCTGGTGATGTCCAGCACCTTTAGTGTTGAAGAAAAGCGCCTGGATATCCAGATCGATTTTCCCGCTGGCAGCGTGTTCACCTGCTCAGTCTGCGGCGCCTCCGGCTGCAAGGGCTACGACACCGAGAAGGTCAATTGGCGGCATCTCAACTTCTTTCAGCACGAGGCGTATCTTCACGCGCGCGTTCCCCGCGTCCAATGCCAGACCTGCGGGATCAAGCGGGTCAATGTGCCGTGGGCGCGGCCGGGAAGCGGCTTCACCTTGCTGTTCGAGGCGCTGATCATGACGTTGGTCAAGGTCATGCCGGTCCAATCAGCAGCACAGATCGTTGGTGAGCATGATACACGCCCTTGGGGGGTGCTCCATCATTATGTCGATGACGCTCGGGAGCGCGCCGATTACTTGAAAATCGCCAAGCTCTCTCCGGACGAAAAAGCGGCGCGGCGCGGTCATAACTATGTGACGCTCTTTGTTGACCTGTCGATGCGCCGAGTTCTCTTTGCCACGCCGGGCAAGGACGCCGCGACCGTTGAAGCGTTTGCCAAGGATTTGTTGGCTCACGGCGGCAAACCCGAAGCGATCACTGAAGTCCGTCAGGACATGAGCCCGGCGTTCGCCGCCGGTGTCGGCGCTCACCTGCCCAACGCCAGCATTACCTACGACAAGTTCCACGTCATCAAGCTCATCAACGAGGCCGTGGACAAAATCAGGCGGGCGGAGCAAAAGGACCGGCCAGAGATGAAAAAGACCCGATACCTCTGGCTCAAAAATCATGACAATCTCAAAAAAGAGCAGCAAGAGCAGCTGTCCAGTCTATCCGGTCTTAAGCTCAAGACGGCGCGAGCGATGCACATCCGCATGTCGTTTCAGGATTTCTATGATCAGCCGCCCGAAGCCGCAGAGGCTTATCTCAAGAAGTGGTACTTCTGGGCGACCCACAGCCGATTGCAGCCGATCATCGACGTGGCCCGAACCATCAAGCGCCACTGGGACGGCATTCTGCGCTGGTTCCAATCCGGCATCGCCGATGGCCTGATCGAGGGCATCAACAGCTTGGTCCAGGCCGCCAAGGCCAAGGCTCGGGGATACCGCTCCACCCGCAACCTGGCCGCGATAATCTACCTCGTCGCCGGGAAGCTGGAACTTAAGCCACCCACGTGAAACAGCGAAGAGCCTGGAATTTTCCACCTAAGCTCCAGGATGAGACATCCTATACACCTTGTGTTTGGCGGATGGTTGAGCAGGTCCGAGATATCTTCTTGCGCATAGTCCGCGGAGCAATCGCGGTGGGCGATATCATCAAGCCATCGAGCGACTCAGAAGAAACCTTTTTGACCCACCGCGTCGCCGCAAAAAACAGACCCAAGCCATCAGCAAGCGACTATCCTAGCGCATATGGGGCAAAGCCCCCATGGATCATCCTTTCCGCTCGCCGGTATCACAACTCCGAGGCGGCGCCTGCCGTCATCACCCCGCCGCCGGAATCGCTACGGCGCCACCGTCCACTGCTCGACCCACAGGCTGCTCGGGTCCAAATGGCCGGTGGGCACCAAGCCCGACAACCACTTGGGCTTGACCGTGGCATCGGCCCGATAATAAAGCGGTAGTGACGGCAACAGCGTGCCATAAAGGTACTGGAGGCGGCTCCACAGGGCGCGGTTGGCCTTGGGCTCACACACCACCTCCAGGTCGTCGAGCACCCGGTCAAGCTCGGGGTTGCTGAGACCCGGATAGTTTTGCCCGGAAAAGCCATTGGCCGCGCCGGGGATCATCGTCGAGTGCAAGATGCTGCGCGGAATGTTCTCGGGGGCACTGATCCACGCGAACATGGCGAGGCCAGGGAACCGGCGTTCGCGCAGGGTCTGGCCGAACAGCACCCGGGCCGGTTGATTTTCGATCCGCACTTCGACGCCCACCTGCCGCCATTGGGCCTGGAGCACCTGCTCCACCAATTCCCGCGAACGGTTGCCGGCGGTGGTGGCCAGCGACAACGACAGCTTTTCTCCCGCCGGATTGGTGCGGATGCCGCCGCTGCGCCCTGTCCAGCCGGCCTCGTCCAGCAGCCGGTTGGCCGCGGCCGGGTCGAAGCGGGTGCGCGGGCCGTCGGGATCGAACATCCGGTCCAACGGGCTGACCAGACTGTCGGCCACCGGTTGCCGACCGCCGAACAGTTCCCGGCTGAGGGTTTCGCGGTCGAGCGCCGCCAGCAACGCCCGTCGCACCCGCTGATCGGCCAGCGCCGGCTGTTCCAGGTTGACGTCCAGATGTTCAAAGAACAGGCCGGCCTTGTAGAGAATGTCGAAGCGTCCGCCCTGGCGCTTCTCAAGGGCCAGGGCCTGATCCAGCGGCAAGCCGATTTCTCCGGGAATCAGGTCGATGTCGCCGGCCAACAGCGCCGCCTCCAGCGCCGCGCTGTTTTCGATGGCCCGAACCACGATGCGCCCGAAAGCCGGCGGCGTCCCCCACCAATGCGGATTGGGCTCCAGGACCAGATTGCTGCCGGTGTCCACCGAAACGATCCGGTAGGGGCCAGACCACAGTCCGGGATTGCCGGGGTTGGTCTGATACAGGGTGCGGTTCGGATAGGCCGCGGGGTCCGCCTCGAAAATCGGACGTTCCAGATGGGCCGGCAACAGGTCAAAACCTCCGAGGCTCTGGTACTCGCAGGTTCGCCGGGTCAGGTGGACGGTGAAGGTCCGGGCGTCTTTCACCGTGATGCCGGCAATGTCGCGCTGAAACAACTCGTGAGCGGTAAAGCCGCTGCGGGGATCGCGCCCGGCCTGATAAGTGAACACCACGTCGTCGGTGGACACCGGCACCCCGTCGCCCCAGGTGGCGCCGGGGCGAATCGTGTAGGTTACGGCAAGCCCGGTCCCGCCGCCTGGCGCCGGCTCTTCCACCGCCGTGCCCTGGTCGAAGGATGGCAGGGCGGTACACAGCAGGCAGATCAGCGTCCAGTTGGAATCATAGGCGGTGAACGGACGCCGGGCGAGTGCCAGCACGTAATTCTTCGCCACCATCTCGTCGATGGCCGGATGCAGGGTCGACGGATACTGCGAAATCCCGATGGTCAACTGGTCACGTCCGCCGGCCAGGGCGGGGAGCGCGACCAGCGAAATCAACAGCAGCCACCAGCCGGATCGGGAAGACAACGCCAAACGGGGCAGGCGCCATCCGGCGGTTGCGATCATTTCTGACCTCACTCTCTCACGTCTCGATGATATCCAGCAGGTCGCCGTTACGGGACAGGCAACCGCAGACCAGCGGGCCACCGAAGCCGCAGCCGGCATCCAAAGTGGTGGTATATCGCTTGATGGCGACGCCGCCCCGCGCCGGATCGTGGCCGCGCACGACCCGGGCGAAGCCACCATACCGTCGGTCCATGCGCGCAAACGATTCGGCACCCCACCAGAAGGCGTCGCCTTGGGCCTCGAAACTGCGGCCGGGATCGAAGCCGCCGCTGACCAGCAGCACCCCGTCGCCCTCCCCGGCCGGCGACGCCTCGGGAGAGCCGGTATAGGCGGCCCGACGCAGGCCGCTGAACAACGACTCGTGCCCCGGCGCGGCACGCACCGCCGCCTGCAAACCGGCGTTGAAACGGGTAATGGTCCGAACCCCGTCACGCGCCGCGGCGATCGCCCGTTCGCCGCTGGCGCCATAGGCATCAAGCGTCATGCCAACCCCCTGGCTCAACATCCAGGCCATGATCTCGCGCGGATTGGGCGCCAGTTGCAGTTGCAGCAGCTTCTGCCACATCTCCTCCTGACCGCCGCGCAGATAAACGATGTCCGTCGCCAGCACGCCCGGCACAGCCAGCAGGGCACGGCGGAACATCAGGAGTTCCTCGATGGTCGCGGCAACCGCCCGACCGCGTCCGATCAGGTTGCCGAGATAGACCAGCCGGTCCCCGGGCAGGAACCGGCGGCCGAGGTCGTCGTGCAGTGTCCCCAGACGATCGACCTCGGCATGAACCGCCGCCACCGCCCAAATCCGGCGTGGGCGGCACAGGTCCACAAAGCGTTGACTATCCACCATGAGCTATACGGCCAGTCTCTCGACACAAACCCCACCTCGTCGGAGTCTATTCGCCATGGTGCTTTGGTAAAAGCCGAAAATGCCGGGAACGCAAAACCGGACCGCTTAGGCCGCCTTGGTCAGCACCTGTTCGAGTCGTTCCGTCGCCTTCAACTCATCGATTTTTTCGACGGCCGCCAGTTCGCGAGCCAGACGTTCCAGCGCCGCCTGATAAATCTGCCGTTCGCTATAAGACTGGTCGCATTGATCGCCACCCCGATAAAGGTCACGAACCACCTCGGCGATCGATACCGGATCCCCCGAATTGATCTTGGCTTCGTATTCCTGCGCCCGCCGGCTCCACATGGTCCGGCGCACCCGGGAGCGACCCTGAAGCGTTTCCAGCGCAACCTTAATCCGATCCTTGGAACTCAACCGGCGCAGGCCCGAGTTCTTGGCCTTGGCCACCGGCACCTTCAACGTCATGCGTTCCTTTTCAAAGGTGATCGCATAAAGCGTCACCTCCTGCCCGGCGATGTGATGCGTTTCCACACCCTCGACACGACCGACACCGTGGGCCGGATAGACCACGAAATCTCCGGCCAGGAACTCTAGCTTTTGCGACATTCTGGTTGGCTCTCACTGTGTGCGTTGGGCAACGCGGTTCACCACGTCCCCATACCCGGGGATCCGGCCTGTCGGCTGTTCCGGCCGCGGCCGGGCCGCCATCGACGGGCTGCCTTGGGCAGCCACCTCATGCACTCTCCCTACGAACGGCGACCCGGACCATTGGGGCGCCCCTTCACCAGGGCAACCGCTTCCGCCTTCATGTATAGCGGATATGTCGCTAAAGTTACATACTCTTGAGTCTTTGCGGCGCTATGCCGCGGGCAGCGAAAAACAATGGCTGACCTGCATGCATCGCATGACAGATCCCCCCCTCCCCATCGCCCCGACGGCATCGACGGAAGTCACGAACCAGGCTCCGCCGAAAAGAACTTTTTAAACTTTTCCTCAACCCCCTTAAAATTGTCGGCGTCGGCGGGCGGTTCCTTTTTCTTGGTGATGTTGGGCCACTCGCCACCATACCGGCGATTCAATTCGAGCCAGGCATCGGCCGCACCGTCGGTATCGGGCACAATGGCCTCGGCCGGACATTCGGGTTCACAGACGCCACAGTCGATACACTCGTCTGGATTAATGACAAGCATATTCTCGCCTTCATAGAAACAATCTACCGGGCACACCTCAACGCAGTCGGTGTATTTGCATTTGATACAAGCCTCTGTAACGACGTAAGGCATTCCCCATCTCCTATGCTCTGCCTGACAATGCTTTCGCCTGTCGCGATTCGCGCCACGGTGCTCGCAGCCACAACCCAGCCGATGGGTTCTGTCGCGTCACCCGGTTGCCGCGTCCGTCGCTCCGCCCGGCACCACGATCCGATTCGTCGCTGGCGCTTTCCGTAGCACGCCGTCTCGCCGCCGGCAACCCCTCCCCGCCCCCGGTCCTGCGGTCCCCCCGGTCGCGCCCCCCCCCCGCCCTGGGCGTCTCCGGGCGCGATACCCGCGGTTTGGGCGCGGTCGGCGCGTCAGAACCCCAGCCCCGCCGGCACCGGCAGGTTGCCGGCCACAATACCGGCCAGGACCAGCCAGCCAAACCAGCGGTTGGACTTGAAGCGCAGCAGGCAGTCGCCGGGATCGTCCGGGTCCCACCTCCGCAGTTGCCACCCAAGTTGGCCCGCCGCTGCCAGGAGTCCGAGCACAAACAGCGGGTTGAGGCCAGCCGTGGCCTGGGCCAGCGCCAGACCGGCCAGTGTCGCCCCATAGAAACCGGCAATCCACCGCCGACTGTTCCGGCCCAAACGCAACGCCGTGGATTTCACGCCGATCCGGGCGTCGTCTTCCTTGTCCTGATGGGCATAAATCGTGTCGTAACCCAGCGTCCAGGCCACACCTGCGACATAGAGCCAGAATGCCGGCACCGCCAAACCGTTGGTGACTGCGGCCCAGCCCAGTAGCGCGCCCCAGTTGAAGGTCAGGCCAAGGAATGCCTGGGGCCACCATGTGATGCGCTTCATCAACGGGTAGGTAAACACCAGCACCAGAGACGCCATACCGAGGCCGATCGCCATCGGCGGCAGTTGCAGCAACACCACCAGCCCCACCAGCAACAGGGCCACGACGAACACCGCAGCCTGCCGTGCGGTCACGGCACCACTGGGGATCGGCCGCATTCGAGTTCTTTCCACCTGGGCATCAAGGTCGCGATCAAGGATGTCGTTGACCGCACAGCCGGCCGCCCGCATCACGGCCGCTCCCACGGCAAACAGCCCGAACAATTCCAGCCAGTGCAGATCCGGCCATCCGGGATGAGCAAGCGCCAGACTCCACCAGCACGGAAACAACAGCAGCCACGTCCCGATCGGTCGGTCGAGACGCGCCAGCCGAAGATAGGGACGGGCCACCGCCGGCGCCCATCGATCGATCCAATTATTAAAACCGATGTCGGTGAAGGCGCCGGGTCTGTCGGATCTGCCCATGGTTCCCATATTCCCATCAAGAGGGTGAACACCGCCCAGAGGCGTCGGAGGTCCGGGATGTCGTTCGAGGGCGATGATTTCAACGGTCAGACCGAGGCATGATAAGCGCCCCCGGACAGCTTGGCAAAAACTACGTCGATTGCGCCCCGCCAGCGGAATTCTGGTCAGGCCCGCCTAAAACGAGTTAGGTTGGGGAAACGGTGGAGCCGATGCAAAATGGGGGCGAATTCGTGACTGGGCCAACGGCGTATTTTCACCGCACTTATGACGAAACAATGGCGCTGCTGATCGAAGCTCGCAACTATGTCACGTATCACGAGATGGTTGATCAACGAACGCTTTCGCCCCACACCCGGCTTCAAGTCAGTTACGAGTCCCTTCGCGTCACCAGCCGCCTGACCCAGGTTATGGCTTGGCTTCTCGCCCAAAAGGCGGTCCACGCCGGAGAGTTGACGCTGGAGCAGGTGGCGGGCGAAGAGTACGCCCTTTCGGGCGGAACGGTCTGTACGGATCCATCGGGTCCGGAAAACGAATCCCTGCCCAACGGATTGCGCAGCCTGCTCGATCGCAGCCACCGCCTTTATGTCCGGGTCTCGCGGCTCGACCAGCAGGTCCGGCGCTACGGCCAGGAGCACGCGGTAATGTGAAAAGGGGCGCCGGCCCACTCCACCCGGGCGACGCGCAAAAGCCGACCGACACCTGAAAGCGGCCGGAAGCCGCTTTCAGGTTGGCGGAGGGAAGCGGCCCGCCGCGACGGGTCTTTCAGGTCCTCGCCGGCTCCGAAGCGGTCGTGGTCTCCGCCTCAAGCCTTTTCAACTCATCGGCTGCAACCGACAGCAGAGCCGTAAACTGTTCGCGATCGGCGGTCGCCTGCATCGCAAATGCCTGGAGTTCCCCAATCGCCGCGGTCAACTCGGCCTGCCGCTTGCGCACCGCACGCAGTTCAAGCAGCTTGGCCTTTTCGCCATCGGCCAGCAGCGGCGGTCGCCCAATCACCCCGAGCGCCACCAGCAGCAACACCAACAGCACAATGCCGTTGAGGCCAACCAGCCCCAGCACCAGCAGGCGGCTCTGGCCGGCACGCCGATCGAGCTTGCCGCTCCGGCTTTCCACCGCATCAACCCGGGTTTGCACGCTGTCGACCTGGGCGCGGAGGGCATTAACCCCGCTGACCACATCGGCCAGGGTCACGGGTGGAGGGCCGGAGTTCACAGCCGGTACGGGAGGCAGCACGGCGACGGGGGCGGCGGTCAGACCGCCGCCCCACAGCGCCGAAACCCCCTGAAGCACACCGTCAAAAAACCCCGCATTTTGCGGTTGCGGCGAAGAACTGGCTGCTTGACCAAAGGTCGGAGCCGACTGGCAACCACAAAATATAAATACGGTCGTCGACGCAACCAACAATAGCCTGGTCATGAACACCTCCCCCCGTCACCGCCATCCCGATGGGTCGTTACCGCTTCAACCCGAAGCTCGCAAAACGCTTGTTGAATTTTGCGATTTGGCCGCCGGTATCCAGCAACTTCTGTACCCCGGTCCAGGCCGGATGAGATTTCGGATCGATGTCCAGCCGCAGGGTATCCCCCGCCTTGCCCAGAGTGCTGCGAGTCTTGAACGCCGTACCATCGGTCATCACGACGTTGATCTCGTGATAATCCGGGTGAATGTTACTCTTCATGTCGATGATCCCTGCAAAACCGTGGCGCCTTATAACCGCAACGGCCCGGTCGCGCAACAGCTTCCGGTCGCCCCGCCACGCGCCGCGCCGGCCGGAAGGGGTCTCCGGGAGCCATCCCTCTCGAGAGAGTCGCTTCCTGGGAGACGCGCCGTCCCCGGGGTCAGCTCACGGAGCGGCGGTTCAAAACCTTCGGTGCCGTCGGCGGCCCCACCGGCTTCGCCACGGTGGGTCTGGCCGCGGCAGCAACCGGCTTGGCCGGCACCGGCTTTTGGTGACTCAAAGTTGACGGCTTGACTGCGGGACTGTGCCCGAACAGCCAACGCCTGACGGCCGCCATCACCCCACCGGCAGGGCTTCCCTTCCCCACCACCGCCACCTGCAACAGGCGTTCGCTCTCGCCCCTGTGGTAGTCGAGCAAACGCTGGCGCTCGGCCGAATGTTGTTCGATCAGCCGCAACACCTCGGCGCGCGCGACTTCCAGCTGGCTTCGCAAGTCGCCGACCCGGTTGCGCAATTCGTCAATGGTGGCATCGGCGGCGGAAAGATTGCCCGACACCTGATCGAACTCCCGGGCCGCCGCCGCCCTTTCCTGCAACCGCTCCCGTTCCAGCCGCAACACCTCCGAGCGCAGGTGCCCCGGGTTTATCTCCCCGATCTGTTCCCGCAGCGCCTCGACACTGGCATTGGCCGCCGCAAGCGCGGCCCGCAACCCGTCACCATCCAGAACCGCCGCCGCCCGCTCCTCTTCCAGCCGCAACACCTCCGAGCGCAGGTGCCCGGGGTTTATCTCAGCGATCTGCTCCCGCAGCGCCTCGATACTGGCATTGGCCGCCGCAAGCGCGGCCCGCAACCGGTCACCATCCAGAACCGCCGCCGCCCGCTCCTCTTCCAGCCGCAACACCTCCGAGCGCAGGTGCCCGGGGTTTATCTCAACGATCTGCTCCCGCAGCGACTCGACACTGGCATTGGCCGCCGCAAGCGCGGCCCGCAACCGGTCACCATCCAGAACCGCCGCCGCCCGCTCCTGTTCCAGCCGCAACACCTCCGAGCGCAGGTGCCCGGGGTTTATCTCAACGATCTGCTCCCGCAGCGCCTCGACACTGGCATTGGCCGCCGCAAGCTCGGCCCGCGACCGGTCACCATCCAGAACCGCAGCCGCCCGCTCCTGTTCAGACCACAGCAAGGCGGAATGTACCACCTCAAGTCGCCGGTCACGTTCCGACAATTCCGCCAAAAGTTCGTCAATCCTCGGCTGTATCGAGGCTTCGGTAACGACGCCGATCTCGGTAGGCAACGAAGCGGCGGCCTTTTCGGGGATTGGCGGCACTTCCGGCGGCGCCGCAACCGTGGCCTGCGGTTCCAGCGGCGGGCCGAGATGATGATGATCGCTGGCCGGAACCGCCTCGCCTTTGGCAGCGAGACGCGACTTCCGCACCACCGTTTCCGGGCCGATGGAAGGCCGCTTGCTCATCAACTCCCTCCCTGCTTTCCCAAACGTTCGGCAAGAATGGTCCACAAACCGGCAATCTCGATAGCGGCCTTGCCGTCGGGGTCAATTTCACCGGCTGTCCGGCCATCAATCATCGCGGTCGGAAAATCAACGCGATCATAGATGGTGGTAGCGACTCGACCATGCAGAGCCAGCGCCGCAATCGCCTGCTGGCTCAACCGCGTGTGCGGTTTGGCGGCATTGATGACGAAAAAGAACGGCCGGTTTCCCGACTGCTCCAGCAGATCCAGAGTCCCGCCCACCGAAGCAAGGTCGATGGGCGACGGCCGGGTCGGCACCACCACCAGATCCGCAAGAGCCAGGACCGAAGAAATGGTCGCAGTAATCGCCGGCGGCGTGTCGATCACCACCAGTTTGAAGCCTTCGGCCTCGAGATCATGCAAGGTGTGCTCAAGTTCCGCGATGGTGGTCCGGGCCATGGCCGGAAACTCCGCCTGACGCTGGTTCCAGGTCAACGCCAGCGACCCCTGGGGGTCGACGTCAACCATCACCACCGGTCCGGCGCCCGCCTGGTGGGCGGCAACCGCCAGATGAAGCGCCAGCGTCGTCTTGCCGACGCCCCCCTTCTGAGATGCCAGTACCAGCTTTTTCATGGTCCTGTTTTCGCTTCCACGGCCTGGGCCAACGTAGCGCGCCGCTCGCGCCGCCGCAATCGGAACCTTCGCCGCTCGGCAGAAAGACGAGTGTGATGAACTCGGGTTCGGGGTTCTTCCGGCGTCGGTGAATCCCCGAAGTGACGCCCCGCGGGCCAGGGTCCGGTGTTACGACAGGTACTCCGACGCCTCCGGCTCGTACATCTCCTCGATCTCGAGCACCCGGTCGGCAGGAAACCAGACCCGGACGGTGGTCCCCCGGCCCGGAACGCTGTCGATCTCCAGCGTTCCGCCGTGCTTCTCGACCAGTGACTTGGTCAAAGACAGGCCGAGTCCGGTGCCCTCGTAGGAACGGGCAAGCGTGCTGTCGAGTTGCGAGAAGCGATCCAGCGCCCGCGGAATATCTTCGGGCGCCATGCCGATGCCGCTGTCCTCCACCGCCAGACACAACCGTTGGTCTTCGGGGCGCGTCACCGATACCTTTATGAACCCGCGCGGCGGCGTGAACTTGACGGCATTGGACAACAGATTGCGGAGAATTTGTTTGATCATCCGGCGATCCGCCAGCAACCCCAGCCTGACCGGCGATTGCGGCGCCGTCAGGGTCAGGCCGCCGGCGAGCGCCGCCGGCTCCAACTGGTGCAACCGTTCGCCGATGAGTTCGGCGAGATCCAGCGACTCCTCGTCGAGGGGCATCTGGCCGCCGTCGACCTTGGCGATGTCCAGTATGTCGGAAATGATCACTTGCAGGTGACGACCCGAGCGATGGATGACCTGGGCAAACTCCTGGTACTTGGGTCCCCCCAACGGCCCGAGCAATTCTTCGGCCATCATCTCGGAAAAACCGATCACCGCATTCAACGGCGTGTTCAACTCGTGGGACATGTTGGCCAGGAACTCGGTCTTGGTGCGGTCGGCCAGGACCGCCCGTCGGACCGCCTCGCGCAGTTCCAGTTCGGCGCGCTTGCGTTCAGTGATGTCATGAACGACGCCATGGGCACGCACCGGCAGGCCGTCGGCATCTTCCACCACTTCGCATTGCAAATTGACCGTGCGGACCGCGCCGTCCTCCAGCACGATCCGATGATCCAGATTGATCGGGGTGCCGGAAGCCGCCAGAACCCGCTCCCGCCCTTGAACCTCGGCCCGGTCATCGGGGTGAACGAAGCGCAGATAGTCGACAAAGCCGGTGGCGAAGGCTTCGGGTTCTCGCCCGAAGATGCGGTAAACCTCGTCAGACCAGCACACTTCGCCGGTGTGCAGGGTCTCTTCCCAATTGCCGAGATGGGCGATGGCCTGGGCCTGGGCGAGGCGCCGTTCGCTCTGCCGCAGGCGATCTTCGGCGCGCCGGCGCTCGGTCACGTCCTGGCCCGAACTGAGTGTCCCGGCAATCCGGCCGTCGCTGGCCATCAGCAGGCTGTTGTGCCACGAAATCACCCGGAGATCGCCACGGTTCGTCACCACTTCGTTTTCAAAGTACTCGACCAGTTCGACCACACCATGAACCGTGCGGCCATGGGCGGCGCGGACGACCCCGCGGGTTCCCTCCGGGACCACCAGTTGAAACCAGTCCCGGCCAAGCAATTCCTCTTCCGGGTAACCCAACACCCGGCAGCCTCGGGGATTGACCCGGCGAATCCGGCCGGTCAGGTCCAGTTCGACAATGATGCTCTCGGAAATCGTAAGATAGGTCTCGGCCCGCTCCTTCTCCCGCAGCAGGGCCAGCGCCACCTGCCGACGTTCGGTGATGTTCTGATGCAGGACCACCACCCGTATCGGTCCGACGCTGGCAAAACGGGTCACCCGGCCGACAAACCACTCGCGGCCGTGCACGGTGGCACAGGGGTACTCCTGGATGTATTCGGGGCGTGCGCCGGCCATCACCGCCCGGATTCCGGCGCCGAAGGCGGCGGCACCTTCGGCGTCGCTGCCCTGGGCGGCATCGCATACCGCAAGGTAATTGGCTCCGACTCCGACCACCGCCGGTGGCGCGCCATGGCTTTGTGCCGCTTCGCGCCAGGCCCGGTTGGCCACGATGATCGTCCCGTTTTCATCAAGAACGCACAGTTGGGCATTCAGCGCGTCAATGGTCGAGACGGCGCTCCGCTCGCTTTCCCGGTTGGCCGCTTCGGCACGCGCCCGCCGGTGGAGTTGTACCCGCAGCAGGCGGAGCATCAACGCCATCAACGCCACGAAGGCGACAACGGCGACACCATAAAGCGCCGCCCCTTGGGTCCAGTCGGCCAGTACCTCCACTTTGTCGAAGGCCACCGTGATCACCAGCGGCCCGGGATCGAAAACCTCATGGGCCACGATGCGAACGCGGCCGTCACGGAACCGCCCGCTCCCGATATCAGAACGCTGGCCGCTTTCCCGCATCGCCTTGAACATGGGCAGCGCCCCGAGCGACAGGCTGAGTTGCCGTTCATCGAAAGGGCTGCGCACCAGCATCCGGCCGTCATACCGCACCAGCGAGACAACCCCATGCCGGCCGACATCAATGGAGTCGTAGAGCTTTTGCAGGTAATCGGCATCGAGCACGCCCAGCACCACTCCGGCGAATCCCCCGTCCGGATTTTCCAGCCGGCGGGTCAGGGTCAGCAGCCAGCGCCCGGTGACATGGCCGCGAATCAGCGGGCCGACGAACAGGCCGGCCTCCGCGTGATCGCGGTGGAACTGGAAATACTCGCGATCGGCGACATTAAATGGCCGGATCGGCTGGACCCGCGATAATTGCACCGGATTCCCTTTGGCGTCGAAAATATCGACTTCCCGCAGAAACGGCACCTGCCCGGTAAGGTCCAGCAACAACTCATGGATCGTCGGATCGTCGGGACCGGCCTCGACCGGCCGGGTCTTCATAACGTGGATGACATGCAGCAGTGCCTGATCGACGGTACCGATGGCCGCCTGGGTCTGGGCCGCCAGCACCCGCGCGAGGTTGCGGGCGTTCTGTTCGGCGCTGCGGGTCGCCTCTCGATAGTCGGTCAGGAGGTCAACCAGCGAAACCAGCACCAGCACCAGGATCAGCGCCGAGCCGCCGAGCGTCACCGCTCGCCCGAGCCCTGAAGATGGCACCGTCGGCAGCCTGCCCGGCTCCAGCCCGCCACCGCCGTCCGCCTTAGGTGGATCCCCCGCCATCGCCCGCGTCCGACACATTAAAGTTGAAGTTTCACTAACTTATCATGCCATGGCGCCCCGACCAGCGCCGTCGCCGAGAGAACCTCTCGCGCCCAATCCGCCGTACCTTCCGGCGCTCCTCAAGCCGGCGGGTTGAACCGCCGTAAGGACGACGGGACCATCAGACCGGCACGGCCACGGGTGCCGTAAAACCGCGGTATCGGCGCCCGACTGTCAATCAGAGTCCGACGGTTATCCAACATGTACAGTCTCTTCGACCTTATCAACCGATAAGCCGCCATCTTTGGCCTCTGATGGTCATTGACAGGCTACCCCAAACCACCAATCTTCAACCGCACGAGGAGCGGGCCCGCGGCACCGACACCCGCTCCGGCCACTCTCGCAAACGACCGGAAACGAACGTCAACCATGGCTGACACCGTTCAATTACGGCCGGGTTTTTGCGCATACGCGCGGCGGAGCCGCGTCGGTTCCGGGAGAATCCCCCATGCCGACCCGTAATTGTACCCCCCGCCCCGAACCCAGGCCGGACCCGGAGCGTTCATCCCTCCCGGTTGACAACGCCACCCATCGCCGGTGCTTCGACTACGCGCTGGCCATGGTCGCCGCCGGCGGCGACACTTCGAAACTCCCGCCCGGCCAAAATCCGGCCAAAGGAACCGGCGGCAACACCGGGCCTCGACAACCGGATGTGAGGCGCGCGGACAGAAAGTAAGCCGGCCACCGGGGCAGCAGCCTTCAGCCGGCCCCGACCGCTTCCGTGACCAGGGTCACGCCGCGGCGGGGGCTTGGATGGGGTTTGGTGGCGGCAAAGCCGGCGCGGAAGGCAAAGACCGCGGCCCAGCCTGGGTCTCCGGTTACCGCGGCCAGCTTTTCCGCCGTCTCCGGCGGCCGGTTGAACTGGCGCTCGCGATCGGCCATCTCCATCATCTGGTTAAGCGGTTGCATGGCCACGCCCCGGACCGTCGCCTCCAGATGCAGCCGTTGCCACAACCGGCCGGCGCTCAACAGGGTACTCCGGTCCCGCGGCATTCGGACCCCGATCAATCCGAACAGCGGCGCGGTGGCGCAGTGAACATCACGGGTGGCGTCGATCCAGGACCGGCCGAACTGCGCGTCATCCAGATCGGGCAGCGCCATCACCAGCCGGACCTTGAACCCCGACAGGCCGCTGGTGGTGATGCTGATACCGTCGCGATGCTCGTCGATGTCGGCCCGACTCTGGCGGAACCAGGCATGGCTCGTCTGCCGCATGCCATTGTCGGCGACGATCTGTTCGGTGGCGGCGATGGTCGCGGCCACAAAGTCCCGGCCCCGGTCACTGCCGGCCGGAAACATTTCCAGCCAGGTCCGGTCGTCATCGACACAGGCCGCCAGCGCCGCCGTCACCTCCTGAGGCAACGGCCGCCGCGGCTCGAACGCCCCCCGGTGGGTGTGGCGGTCGACAATGGCGGCCAGATGCGGCGCGGCCACCGCCGCCCCGGGCGACCCCAGGTCCACCTGCGCCACCAGATTGGGCTCGGCCACCGGATCCGGCAACAGCGTAAGCACCGGGTCGTAGCCCCGGCCCCGAGCCGCCACCATCAGATTCTCGATGGCGCACCCCAAGCCCAGGTGCAGTTCCCGGCGGAACGGATCCATCGGCCCCAGCGCCCGCGACAGATCGGCCTTGAGTTGAATCCGGTTCGGCTCGACCCGGAACCGCCAGGGCTGGCTGTTGTGGGGACTGGCGGCCAGCACCGCCGCCGCCACCAGCGCCAATGGCCCCTGATAGACGTTCGAGCGCCAGTCCCGCCAGGGCTGGAACGCCGTGCCGTCGGTAAGGTCCCCGAACGATCCGCGCTCCCAACCCCGGTAGCCCGCCGCCCCCACGGCGGCCGTGGTCAACAGCAGGCCACCGGCAAGGACGCCACGTCGGCTCGGATACCCCATCTTCCCCCTCCCCGCCTGCCGTCCCGACCCCTCGCGCTTTGGAGCAACCTCGTCAGAGCGGTATGTTGTCGTGCTTCTTCGGCGGATTCTTGAGGTTCTTGTTCCGCAGCATGGCCAGCGCCCGGCACACCCGTTTGCGGGTACTTGACGGGTAAATCACATCATCAATGAACCCCCGCGAGCCGGCGACGAACGGGTTTGCGAACTTCTGACGATACTCTTCGGTCTTGGCCTCCAGCTTGGCCTTGTCGCCGGCGTCCTGGCGAAAGATGATCTCGACCGCGCCCTTGGGTCCCATCACCGCGATCTCGGCCGAGGGCCACGCGAAGTTGACGTCACCGCGCAGATGTTTCGAAGACATGACGTCGTAGGCCCCGCCGTAAGCCTTGCGGGTGATCACCGTCACCTTGGGCACCGTGGCTTCGGCATAGGCGAACAGCAGCTTGGCGCCATGCTTGATGATACCGTTGTATTCCTGGTCGGTCCCGGGCAGGAAACCCGGCACGTCGACAAAGGTGACGATCGGTATATTGAAACAGTCGCAATAGCGGACGAAGCGCGCTGCCTTGATCGAGCTGTCGATGTCCAGGCAGCCGGCCAGCACCATCGGCTGGTTGGCGATGATGCCGACCGTCGAGCCGTTCAGGCGGCCGAAACCGGTAATGATGTTGCCGGCATGGTTGGGCTTGAGTTCGAAGAAATCGCCCTCGTCCACCACCTTGGCGATCAGCTCCTTCATATCATAGGGCTTGTTCGGGTTGGCGGGAACCAGCGTATCCAATGAATAGTCGTAACGGTTGACCGGGTCGCTGCACTGCCGCACCGGCGGCTTCTCGCCGGCATTGAGCGGCAGGAAGTCGAAGAAGCGGCGCACCTGGAGCAGCGCCTCGACATCGTTGTCGAAGGCAAGATCGGCGACGCCGGACTTGGTCGAGTGGGTCAGCGCCCCGCCCAACTCCTCGGCGGTGACGATTTCGTGGGTCACGGTCTTGAGCACGTCGGGACCGGTCACGAACATGTAAGAGCTGTCCTGGACCATAAAAATGAAATCGGTCATGGCCGGCGAATACACCGCACCGCCGGCGCATGGTCCCATGATCAGCGAAATCTGGGGTACGCAGCCCGAGGCCAGCACGTTGCGCAGGAAAACGTCGGCATAGCCGCCGAGGGACGCCACACCTTCCTGGATGCGGGCGCCGCCGCTGTCGTTAAGGCCGATCACCGGCGCGCCCACCTTGATCGCCTGATCCATGATCTTGCAGATCTTTTCGGCGTGGGCCTCGGACAGCGAGCCGCCGAACACCGTGAAGTCCTGGCTGAACACGAACACCGGCCGGCCATTGATGGTGCCGTGGCCCGTCACCACGCCGTCGCCGGGGATCTTCTGGCTTTGCATGCCGAAATCACTGCACCGATGCTCGACGAACATGTCCCATTCTTCGAACGAGCCCTCGTCCAGCAGCAACTCGATGCGCTCGCGGGCAATCAGCTTGCCTTTGGCATGTTGCGAGTCGATCCGGCGTTGCCCGCCACCCAGCCGCGCCCCTGCGCGCATCGACTCCAGTTTCGCCAAAATCTCCTGCATCGTCGCTCCTTGGCCTGACAACAGAGTTTCCCAGCCGGTTCACCGACACGAAAGCCGCGCCGGGGCAGCCGGCACTGCCGGCGCCGCCCCGTCACCGCGCGCCCCCTTGACCGCGACGATCCGGCGAATCCACACGCCGCTGCACATACCACCAACCGCGGCGCGTTGCCAGACCGGCAATCCTGCGGCAAAAGGTGCGGAGCATAGGACCGCCCGGGGCGTGCCCGGGACGTGCCCGGGACGTGCCCGGGCCGCGATTGACAGGTGCCGGGTGCCTTCGGCTCCGGCCCGGCTGCCCACGCCGCCTGCGCCCGACCGCGGCATTGGGTCCTTTATGCAACGGAGTGGAACGAAAGCCCGCGAACACAGTGTTACAAAACCGGACACATTGCGGCAAACCCGCGCCCCTAGCGTCCGCGCACCCAAAATCCGGCCCGGCAAAATTTGGAGACCGCACCGCAATGTTCTATGTTGGCGCCAGGATCGACCATACGAGTTACCCTCCGCGATGACCGACCAGCCCCCTCCTGCCTCCTCCGGTGACCGTCCGCCAACGGTTGTGGAACCGAAGCGTCGCCCACCCGGCCGGCTGCGGCGCTGGTTGGTCCGGCTGATCTGGCTGGTGGTGCTTGCGTCGATCCTGGCCGGCATCGCCTGGATCGTGCTCCATCCCCGGGCCGCCCCGCCCCCGCGTGGCCGGTTCGCCATGAACGGCACCATGCCGGTGGTGGCGGCCACCACTGCCAAGGGCGACATCAGGATCGAACTGAAGGCGCTTGGCACCGTGACCTCGCTGGCGACGGTGACGGTCAAGACCCAGATCGGCGGCCAGTTGACCCAGGTTGCCTTCACCGAAGGCCAGACCGTACATGTGGGAGACTTCCTGGCCCAGATCGACCCCCGCCCCTACCAATTGGCGCTGGACCAGTACGAAGGCCAGCTTCGTCGTGATCAGGCGTTGCTGGCGGCGGCCCGGGTCGACCTTGCGCGCTATCAGAAGCTGGTCGCCGAGGACTCCATCGCCCGACAGCAACTCGACACCCAGACCTCGCTGGTCCAGCAGTACGAGGGCACGGTGGAAACCGACGGCGCCCAGGTCAATAACGCCAAACTCAACATCGCCTATTGTCACATCGTCTCCCCTGTCACCGGACGGGTGGGCCTGCGCCAGGTGGATCAGGGTAATTACGTGCAGACCAGCGACGCCAACGGCATCGTCGTGATCACCCAGATACAACCGATAACCGTGGTCGCGGCGGTGCCCGAGGACGAGTTGCCGGCAATCCAAAAGCGGCTCCATGCCGGCGCGACGCTGCCGGTCACGGCCTTTGACCGTTCGGACAGCGTCAAGCTGGCCACCGGCAAGCTCATGACCCTGGACAGTCAGATCGACACCACCACCGGCACGATTAAGTTAAAGGCGCAGTTCGACAACCAGGATGAAACCCTGTTCCCCAATCAGTTCGTCAATATCCGGGTGCTGGTGGATGTCCTGCGCGACGCCATCACCATTCCCACGGTGGCGGTTCAGCGTGGCGCACCCGGGACCTACGTCTATCTGGTACAACCGGACAACACCGTCACCGTCCGCCCGATCGGGCTCGGACCGGCCTCGGCCGATCAGGTGGCCATTCTGTCCGGTCTGGCACCCGGCGACCGGGTGGTGATCGACGGCGCCGACAAGCTGCGCGACGGTGCCCACGTCACCCTGCCCACCGCCGAGCCCGGGGCCGGTGGCGGGGCGGGCGCCGGGGCCAATGGCGGGTCCGGGACCGGCCACCACCGTTCGGGCGGCGGGAATGCCGGCGATGACGCCAAGGGGGAGGAGCATCCTCACCGGCATCGGACCGACCAATGACCAGCCCGCCCGATCCCGAACTGCACGACGGCGGTTCCCTGAGCCCGTCGCGCCTGTTCATTCTGCGCCCGGTGGCCACCTCCCTGTTGATGGTGGCGATCCTGCTCACCGGGATGGTGGCGTTCCGTTTCCTGGCGCTCTCGGCCCTGCCCGAGGTGGATTACCCGACCATCCAGGTTCAGACCTTCTATCCCGGGGCCAGTCCCGAGGTCATGACGTCTTCGGTGACGGCGCCGCTGGAACGCCAGTTCGGCCAGATGCCCGGCCTCAATCAGATGTCGTCCAGCAGTTCCGCCGGCGCCTCGGTGATCACCTTGCAGTTCGGCCTGTCTCTGGCCCTGGATGTGGCCGAACAGGAGGTTCAGGCCGCCATCAACGCCGCCGGCAACCTGCTGCCCGCCGACCTGCCGGCGCCGCCGATCTATGCCAAGGTCAACCCGGCCGACGCGCCGGTGCTGACCCTGGCCGTAACGTCCAGGACGCTGCCGCTGACCCAGGTCGAAGACCTTACCGATACCCGGCTGGCCCAGAAGATTTCCCAGCTTGCCGGCGTCGGTCTGGTCAGCATCAGCGGCGGCCAGCGGCCGGCGGTCCGGGTTCGCGCGAACCCCAAGGCGCTGGCCGCTTACGGCCTCAACATCGACGACCTGCGAACCACCATCGCCAACGCCAACGTCAATACCCCCAAGGGCAATTTCGACGGCCCGATGCGGGCGACCACCATCAATGCCAACGACCAGCTCAAAAGCGCCGTCGAATACAATGATATTGTCGTGGCCTACAAGAACGGCAACCCGGTGCGGCTGTCCGATGTGGCCACCGTGGTGGACGGCGCCGAGAACACCAAGCTGGCGGCGTGGCAGAACACCACGCCGGCGGTGATCGTCAACATCCAGCGCCAGCCGGGCGCCAACGTTATCGAGGTGGTCGACACCATCACGGCCCTGCTGCCGGAACTGCGGGCGGCCATGCCGGCGGCCGTGGATGTGGCGGTCCTGACCGACCGGACCACCACCATCCGCGCCTCGGTGGCCGACGTGGAGTTCGAGCTGGTGCTGGCGGTGGTACTGGTGGTGCTGGTGATTTTTCTGTTCCTGCGCAACCTGCCCGCCACCATCATTCCCAGCCTCTCGGTGCCGCTGTCCCTGATCGGGACCTTCGGCTTCATGTATCTGGCCGGTTTCAGCCTCAACAACCTGACCCTGATGGCCCTGACCATCGCCACCGGTTTCGTGGTCGATGATGCCATCGTGATGATTGAAAACATCTCGCGTTTTCTCGAGGAGGGAGAGACGCCGCTCGAGGCGGCGCTGAAAGGCTCCCGGCAGATCGGCTTCACCATCATCTCCCTCACGGTGTCTCTGATCGCCGTGCTGATCCCGCTGTTGTTCATGGGCGACGTGGTCGGCCGCCTGTTCCGGGAATTCGCCGTCACGCTGGCCGTCACGATCCTGATTTCGGCGGTGGTGTCGTTGACGCTGGTGCCCATGCTGTGTGCAAACCTGCTGCACCACCGGCCGCTCTCCGAAGAAAGCGCGATCAGCCGCTGGGCCGGCCGCTGGTTCGATCGCCTGATTGCCGCCTATGGCCGGGCGCTGGATCGCGTGCTCGACCATGCGGGCATCACGCTGCTGGTGGCGGTGGCCACCCTGGGGCTGACCGCGGCGCTTTACGTCACGATCCCCAAGGGATTTTTCCCGGTCCAGGATACCGGCCTGATCCAGGGCGTCACCGAGGCCGGACAGGCGGTTTCGTTCCCGGCCATGGCCGAACGCCAGCGGGCGCTGGCCGCAGCGGTGTTGCGCGACCCCGACGTGGACAGCCTGTCTTCGTTTATCGGCGTCGACGGCAGCAACATGACGCTGAACAGCGGCCGGATGCTGATCAACCTCAAGCCCCGCGACCAGCGCACCACCAGCGCCAGCGACATCATCCGCCGGCTCCAGGACGAAACCGCCGGGGTCAGCGGCATCTCGTTGTACATGCAACCGATCCAGGACCTGTCCATCGACGCCACGGTCAGCCGGACCCAGTATCAGTTCGTGCTGGAAGACGCCAATCCCGACGAACTCGCCCTTTGGGTTCCGAAACTGGTGGACGCGCTGAAGCAAAGCCCGGAACTGGAGGACGTGGCCAGCAACGCCCAGGATCAGGGCCTGTCCACCTATATCAAGATCGACCGGGACACCGCCGCCCGTTTCGGCATCACGCCCGCCACCGTGGACAACGCGCTTTATGACGCCTTTGGCCAGCGCATCGTCTCGACCATCTTCACCCAGTCCAACCAGTACCGGGTGATCCTCGAGGTCGACCCGGCGCTCCAGGCGTCGCTCCAGTCCCTCGACTCGATCTATCTGCCGTCTTCGGCCGGCGGTCAGGTGCCGCTGTCGTCCATCGCCAGCATCGCCGAACAGACGGCGCCGCTCCAGGTCAACCATCTCGGCCAGTTCCCGGCGGCCATGGTGTCCTTCAATCTGGCGTCGGGGGCGGCGCTGGGGGACGCGGTGACCGCGATCCGGCAGACCGAAACCGACATCGGACTGCCGGCCAGTGTCATGACTCTGTTCCAGGGCGCGGCGCTGGCCTTCCAGGCCTCCCTCGGCAACGAGTTGCTGCTGATCCTGGCCGCCATCGTGACCATGTACATCGTGCTGGGGGTCCTTTACGAAAGCACCATCCACCCGGTGACGATTCTCTCGACCCTGCCCTCGGCGGGGGTCGGGGCGTTGCTGGCGCTGAACGCGGCCGGCAGTGACCTCGGGGTCATCGGCATCATCGGCATCGTCCTGCTGATCGGCATCGTCAAGAAGAATGCAATCATGATGATCGACTTCGCGCTCTATGCCGAACGCCAGGAGGGCAAGGCGCCGCGGGCGGCGATCCATCAGGCCTGTCTGTTGCGCTTCCGCCCGATTCTGATGACCACCATGGCGGCGCTGTTCGTGTCCCTGCCGTTGATGTTCGGCACCGGCACCGGCTCGGAACTGCGCCATCCGCTGGGGATCAGCATCGTCGGCGGACTGATCGTCAGCCAGATTCTGACCCTGTTCACCACCCCGGTCATCTATCTGGCGTTCGACCGGCTGGCCCGGGTCTTCCGGCCACGCCGCGCCGCGCCGGAGGCCGCCGGGGACGCCGGGGGTGAGGCGCCATGAATCTCTCGTCGCTGTTCATCGGACGCCCGATCGCCACCACACTGCTGACGCTGGGGGTGACGCTGGCCGGTGCGGTGGCGTTCTTTCTGCTGCCGGTGTCGCCGCTGCCCCAGGTGGATTTCCCGACCATCTCGGTCCAGGCCAGCCTGCCCGGGGCCAGTCCCGAAACCGTGGCCACCAGCGTCGCCACGCCGCTGGAGCGTCACCTGGGCCAGATCGCCGACGTGACCGAGATGACCTCGTCCAGTTCGGTGGGCCAGACCCGGATCACCCTTCAGTTCGGCCTCGACCGCAACATCGACGGCGCCGCCCGCGACGTCCAGGCGGCGATCAATGCCGCGCGGGCCGATCTGCCCGCCAGCCTCAAGAGCAATCCCACCTACCGCAAGGTCAATCCGGCCGACGCGCCGATCATGATCCTGGCCATGACCTCGCCGACCCTGACTCAGGGTCAGGTCTACGATTCGGCGGCCACGATATTGCAGCAAAAGCTGTCCCAGGTGGACGGCATCGGCCAGGTCAATGTCGGCGGCAGTTCGCTGCCGGCGGTCCGGGTCGAGACCAACCCCAACGCCCTGTTCAAGTACGGAATCGGATTGGAAGACGTCCGGGCGGCGCTGGCCTCGGCCAACGCCAACAGCCCCAAGGGCGCCATCGAGGACGGCGGCCGGCACTACCAGATTTACACCAACGATCAGGCACGCCATGCCGATCAATACCGGAACCTGATCGTGGCATGGCGCAACGGCGATGCCGTGCGCCTGAGCAGCGTCGCCGATGTGGTGGACTCGGTGGAGGATCTGCGCAACCAGGGCCTGGCCAACGGCCGGCCCTCGGTGCTGGTAATCCTCTACCGCCAACCGGGCGCCAACATCATCGACACCGTCGACCGGGTCCAGGCGCTGCTGCCACAACTCCGCGCCTCCATCCCCACCGCCATCGATCTGTCGGTGGCCATGGACCGCACCACCACCATCCGGGCCTCGCTGTACGATGTCGAGCGGACCCTGATCATTTCCATCAGTCTGGTGGTGCTGGTGGTGTTCGTGTTCCTGCGCGATCCCCGCGCCACCCTGATTCCCATCGTCGCGGTGCCGGTGTCGCTGATCGGCACCTTCGGCGCCATGTACCTGCTGGACTACAGTCTCGACAACCTGTCGCTGATGGCGCTGATCATCGCCACCGGTTTCGTGGTGGATGACGCCATCGTCGTGCTGGAAAACGTGATGCGCCACATCGAAGACGGCATGCCGCGGATGCAGGCGACGATCCAGGGCACCCGCGAGGTCGGCTTTACCGTCCTGTCCATGAGCCTGTCGCTGATGGCGGTGTTCATCCCGATTCTGCTGATGGGCGGCATCGTCGGCCGGCTGTTCCATGAATTCGCCGTCACCCTGTCGGTGGCGATCGGCGTCTCGCTGGTGGTCTCCCTGACCATTACCCCGGTAATGTGCTCCCGGCTGCTCCGCCATCGCCCGGCAGGCCAGAGATCGCGGCTGTACCGGGCCAGCGAACACGGCTTCGCCGCCCTCCTGTCCCTGTACCAGAGCAGCCTTGGCGTGGCGCTGCGCCATCCCGGGGTGACCATGTTGGTGCTGCTGGCCACCATCTGCCTCAATGTCCATCTGTTCGTGATCGTCCCCAAGGGCTTCTTTCCCCAGCAGGATACCGGCCGCCTGACCGGCGGCATCCAGGCCGACCAGAGCATTTCGTTTCAGTTGATGCGGCAGAAGCTGACCCGGTTCATCGACATCGTCAGGGCCGACCCCGCCGTGGACACCGTGGTCGGGTTCACCGGCGGTGGCCAGACCAATTCGGGCTTTATTTTCGTCGCGCTGAAGCCGTTGACCGAGCGCAGCCTGTCGGCCGATCAGGTCATCGCCCGGCTGCGCGGCAAGCTGGCCACAGTGCCGGGGGCGGCGCTGTTCCTGCAAGGGGTCCAGGATATCCGGGTCGGCGGCCGGCAAAGCAACGCCCAATACCAGTTCACGCTCCAGGCCGATCACATCGCCGATCTCCAGACCTGGGCGCCCAAACTGACCGCTGCCCTGCAACACGCCCCGGAACTGGCCGATGTCAATTCCGACCAGCAGGACAAGGGCCTCGAGACGGATCTGGTGATCGACCGGAGCACCGCCTCGCGTCTCCATCTGAGCACCAGCCAGATCGACAACACCCTTTACGACGCCTTCGGCCAGCGGCAGGTCTCGACGATCTACAACCCGCTCAACCAGTACCATGTGATCCTGGAGGTGGCGCCCCCGTACTGGCAAAGCCCGGCCACCCTCAGCCAGTTGTTCGTCAGCACCTCGGGCGGGGCGGCCTCGGGAACCCAGGCCACCAACGCGGTGGCCGGCACCTCGACGGTGGCGGGCGCACCCACCACCGCAACCGCCAGCGCCGCCACGGTGGCCGCCGACTCCGCCCGCAATCTGTCCCAGAATGCCCTCGCCGTCACCGGCCACGGCAGCGCCTCGGCCGGCAGCGCGGTCAGCATCGCGGCCGAAACCATGGTGCCGCTAGCCGCCTTCAGCCATTACGGCCCCGGCACCACGCCGTTGGCGGTCAACCACCAGGGCCACTTCGCCGCCTCGACGATCTCGTTCAACCTGCCACCCGACCGCTCGCTCAGCGACGCGGTGACGGCCATCGGCCGCGAGATGAACCGCATCGGCGTCCCCGCCAGCATCCACGGCAGTTTCCAGGGCACCGCCCGCGCCTTCCAGGAGTCTCTGGCCAACGAGCCGATCCTGATTCTCGCGGCGCTGATCACGGTCTATATCGTGCTTGGTATTCTTTACGAGAGCACCATTCATCCCGTCACCATCCTGTCGACGCTGCCCTCGGCCGGGATCGGTGCCGTGCTGGCGTTAATGGCCTGCGATACCGACTTCACCATCATTGCCCTGATCGGGGTCATTCTGCTGATCGGCATCGTCAAAAAGAACGCCATCATGATGATCGACTTCGCTCTGGATGCCCAGCGCCGCCACGGCCTCGCGCCCGGGGAGGCGATCCATCAGGCCTGCCTGCTGCGTTTCCGTCCGATCATGATGACGACCATGGTGGCGCTGCTGGGTGCGCTGCCGTTGGCGCTGGGCAGCGGCGACGGTGCCGAGTTGCGCCGGCCGCTGGGAATTTCCATTGTCGGCGGTCTGGTGGTCAGCCAGATTCTGACGCTTTATACCACACCAGTCATTTATCTCATCCTTGACCGCTTCCGTCTGTGGTGCCGCCGCCGGCGCCACCAGACGGAGAGCGCCACGGACGGCAGCGGGCGGAGTGTCTGACATGGGCGGCACCAGCGAAAACACCGGCGACCGGAAGCCGGCAGGGACCAGGACGGCATGGGCGTTGCTTGCCGCCGGCCTGGCCCTGATCCCGGGCTGCACGGTCGGTCCCGACTACCAACGCCCGACCGCGGTGGTACCGGCCGGTTTCAAAGAGCAGAACGGTTGGAAGCCGGGCAGCCCCCAGGACGCGCTCAATCGGGGTCCCTGGTGGTCGGTCTACCAGGATCCGCTGCTGGACCGTCTGGAACGCCACGTCACCGTCGACAACCAGAACCTGAAGGCCGCCGAAGCCGCCTGGCGGGAGGCCGCCGCGGTGGTCCGGGCCGCCCGGGCCAGCTTCTATCCCACGGTGACCGTGACCCCATCGGTGGCGGGCCGTGGCGTCGGCGGCGCCCGGCCCCCGGAATTCGCCCAGTACGGACTCGACGGTTCTCTGAGCTGGGAACTGGACGTCTGGGGCCGCATCCGGCGCACGGTGGAAGCCGATGTGGCCAGCGCCCAGGCCAGTGCCGGCGACCTCGCCTCGGCCCGCCTGTCGGCGCAGGCGACGCTGGCAACCGACTACTTTGAATTGCGTAGTGAAGATGAACTCAAGCGACTTCTCGATGAGGCCGCCATCGCCTATGCCGACTCCTTGCGGATTACCCAGAACCAGTACAAATCCGGCGTGGTATCGCGCGCCGATGTCGCCCAGGCCGAAACCCAACTGAAGTCCACCCAGGCCCAGGCGGTCAATGTCGGCGTCCTGCGCGCCCAGTTGGAGCATGCCATCGCGGTGCTGACCGGCCAGCCGCCGGCCTCCCTGTCGATCCCGCCGGCCCCCCTGACCGGCACCGTGCCGGAGATCCCGGCCTCGGTCCCTTCGACCCTGCTGGAACGCCGCCCCGACATCGCCGCCGCCGAACGGCGGGTGGCCAGCGCCAACGCCGGGATCGGGGTCGCCATCGCCGCCTGGTATCCCGACCTGACCCTGTCGGCCTCTCTCGATTTCACCAGCACCACCCTCGGGAGCCTGTTGCAGGCGGCCAACCGGGTCTGGTCGGTGGGGCCGCAACTGGCGGAAACCCTGTTCGACGGCGGCCTGCGCAGCGCCCAGGTGGAGGAGGCCCGCGCCAGCTACGATCAGACCGCCGCCACCTATCGCCAGACGGTGCTGACCGCGTTCCAGCAGGTGGAAGACCAGTTGGCGGCGCTCGGCGTGCTGGCCCGGCAGTCCGTGATCGAGGCCGAAGCGGTCCGCTCGGCCCAGGACGCCGAACGCCTGATCCTCAACCAGTACAAGGCCGGGACCGTCGCCTATACCAGCGTCGTGACGGCCCAGACCGCGGCACTGGGCAACGAGCAGACCGCCCTGACCGTGTTCCAGGACCGCCTCGTCGCCTCGGTGGCCCTGATTCAGGCGCTGGGCGGCGGCTGGGACGCTTCGCAACTGCCGACCCGGGACGCCGTCGGCCCGGACGACGGCGAGGAGACGCCGTCCCGACAAACGCTCTCGGAAAAGTGATCGCCTGATCCGGGCGATGACGTCGGGGGCCGGCGATCCTTGAAGCCGTCCCCGGCACGATCTACCTCAAGTTTTTCCCCGGGCGGGGAACCGGGATGCCGGGGAAAAGGTGCCTATGACAGAGGGGGGTTGCCGGATGGCGGAACAGCAGCGGGAATGGCTCGACCTCGCACCGGCACTGGCGTTGGCGCTCGCCGGCTTTCTCGCGGTATCCTGGATGACCCTGGCGGGAAGTGACCAATCAGGCCAGCAGTTGGTGGTGATCTTCCCTCCCGGGACCGGCACCGACCAGGCGGCTTCGGCCATCGCCCAGGCCGATGGCCTGCTGGTTCGCGCCGGTGGCTGGAGCGGCGTGATTGTTGCCGAAGCGGCAGCCCCGGGTTTCGCTTCCCGTGTTCGTGCCCTGGGCGCATGGGCGGTGTTCCGGGTGCCCAGGCCGGGCGGCTGCATGACCGCAACCGCCCCGGGCTATTCCTGAGCGTATCAATCCGACCGTGGGCAGGAGCGGCGGTGGCTCCGCGCCGCTGCGGGCGTTACAATCAGAGGTTTGCAATGCCAGGCTTCAACGCCGTTCCAGAAACAATCCCAAACCCCGGTACGGTCGCCCCCGAGCTTGAGGCAATCCGGGTGGTCGCCAGCAAAATTTTCATCGCGCTCCTGTGGCTCTACAGTCCGGTCATTACCGGCATTTCGTGGATCGTCGGTAATGGCTGGGTCTTCCCGCTGATCGGCGGAGCGGTTGCCGCCGGGTTTGCGACCCTGTCCTGGCTCCGCGATCCCACCGGCCCGTCAACCCGTTACACCGTCGGCGCGGCGATGGCCTGCCAATGGATGCTGTTGATCTACGCCACCCGCAATACCGGCGACGGCTTCGTTCTTGACGCCCATATGATTTACTTCGTCATCAATACCCACCTGCTGGCCTATTTCTGCTGGCGGACGATTCTGGTGGTGACTCTGGTTCCTTCGATCCACCATTTGATTCTCAGCGTGTTCTATCCGCTGCTGGTCTGGCCGAGCCAGACTTTCATTTGGATACATCTGCTTGACCATGTGGTGTTCGTGCTGATGATTTCCAGCGCGACGCTGTGGCTGGCGTGGCGAATCAACACCCTGTTCACCCAAAATCACCAGACACGCCTGGAGATGATCGCGGCACGAGAGGAGGCCGAACGGATCGGAACCATCCAGCGCCAGACCCAGGAGCGCGCCGAGGAGGAAAAGCGACGGGCCATGACACAGTTGGCCGATGGTTTCGAGGCCGGCGTCAAGGGTGTGGTTTCGGCGGTGTCCGCTGCGGCGCGCCAGTTGCAGGGGACCGCCCAACATATGTCGGCCAACGCCGATCAAACCAATCAGCAATGCACCACGGTCTCGGCGGCTGCCGATCAGGCTTCCGCCAACGTCCAGACCGTGGCGTCGGCCACCGAAGAACTCTCAAGCTCGATCGCCGAGATCAGCCGGCAGGTTTCGGATTCGACACGCTTCGCCACCGCGGCCGTCGAAGAGGCCAACCGCACCAACGCCACCGTGGCGGGCCTCCAGGAGGCGGCTCAGAAGATCGGAGAGGTTGTCCAGTTGATCAACAGCATCGCCAGTCAGACCAATCTGCTCGCCCTCAACGCCACCATTGAGGCGGCGCGCGCGGGCGAAGCCGGCAAGGGTTTCGCGGTGGTGGCGAGTGAGGTCAAGAACCTGGCCAACCAGACCGCAAAAGCCACGGAAGATATCCAGTCTCAGGTTGGTCAGATGCAGGGTGTGACCGGGGCCACCGTCGATGCCATCAAGAATATCACGGGGACTATTTCGCGCATGAGCGAGATTTCCACCACCATTGCCGCCGCCGTCGAGGAGCAGGGTGCCGCAACCCGCGAAATCGCCCGCAATGTCCAGGAGGCATCGAAAGGCACCCAGGAGGTCTCGTCAAACATTTCGGGCGTGGCCCGCGCCGCCCATGAAACCGGGGTCGGCGCAACCGACACCCTGGCCGCGGTCAAGGCCCTCAATCAGAACGCCGCAAGCCTGGGACACGAGGTCGACCGCTTTATCGCCACCATCCGGCGCGGTTGAGCCGGGACGACCGTCGTGGTCGCCGGGCCGAAGGGAAGTGACCCGGGCTTTGCCCGATATGCGCCAAATTCAGATGTTTCGTTGGAATGAAACAATTTTGGGGGCTCTGCCCACACCCGCAAAGAGCCGGTCGGCCCTTTGAACCCATGACGTCATGAGGTCAAGGAGACGATACTCCTTGCGGGTGCAGGGCAAAGCCCTGAAAAATTAAGACAAGTGCACTATCCTGGCGCATATGGGGCAAAGACCCATGGTGTCTGCCTTTACACCCGCCGTTGTGAACACGATGAACGCCGCCACGCGCGATAATCTCCAGACCAACCCAACAGTTGCCACCGTGGCGGCGTTGTTCCGGGAGGCGCTGCGCCACCACGGAGCCGGGAGGCCGGACCAGGCCGGCGAACTCTACCGGCGGGTCCTGGCCCTGGAGCCCGGCCACGCCGACAGCCTGCATATGCTTGGCGCCCTCGCCCATCGGGCAGGCCGGTTGGATGACGCCATCGGGTTGATCAGCCGGGCCATCGACCTGCGGGACGACAGCGCGCTCTACCACCTCAGCCTGGCCCACGCCCTGTTGGACCGGGGCCGGCCGGCGGAAGCGGAGGCCCGGTTCCGGCGGGCACTGGGGCTCCGGCCCGAACTGGCCGAGGCCCATCACGGCCTCGGCACCGCGCTTCTGACCCTGGGCCGCCCGGCCGAAGCCGCGGCCTGTTTCGAACGGGTCCTCGCGCTCAAGCCCGAGCTGGCCGCAGCCCACACCAATCTCGGCACGGCGCTGCGCGCCCTGGACCGGCCGGAGGCGGCAGCGGGCTGCTACCGGCAGGCGCTGGCGCTCAACGCCGACGATGCCCACGCCCACAACAATCTCGGCTCGGTGCTGATGGATCTGGGCCGGCTGGACGACGCCGTGGGCGAGTATCTTGAGGCACTGAGGCTGGCTCCGGAGCTTGCCGAGGCCCACAACAACCTGGGCACCGTCCGCCATCGCCAGGGCCGCCTTGCCGAAGCCGCCTCCCACTACCGGCGGGCGCTGGCGCTCCGGCCCGAGCTGGCCGAGACTCACGACAATCTCGCCACGGTGTTCCGGGACCAGGGGGACCTCGCCCAGGCCGCCGCCGGCTACCGGCGGGCGCTGGCGCTCAGGCCCGACTTCGCCGAGGCCCACAACCATCTCGGTATCGTGTACAAGGAGCAGGGCCGGCTCGACGAGGCGCTGGCCGCGCTTCGCCGGGCGGTGGCGCTGAAACCCGAGGCTGGCCAACTTCATTCCAGCCTGTTGATGGGCTTGAGCTACAGTCCGGACCTGGACGAGCCCGACTTCGCCGCCGCCTGCCGGGACTGGGGCCGCCGGCACGGCCAGCCCCGCCACCCCGACCCCGGGTCGGCGCCGACCTACCCCAACCACCCAGACCCCGAGCGGCGGCTGCGGGTCGGCTATGTCTCCAATCACTTCCGCCGGCACCCGGTGGGCTGGTTCCTGGCCGCGGTGTGGCCGGCTCACGATCCGGCCCGGGTGGCCGTTCACGCCTATTCGGGCGTGGTGGTCGAAGACACCATGACCCGCCGGCTGCGCAGTGCGGCAACGGCATGGTGCGACACCGCCACCCTGTCCGACGCCGAACTGGCCGGACGAATTCGCGACGACGGCATCGACCTGCTGGTGGACCTGGACGGCCATACCGACCACAACCGGCTGTCCCTGTTCGCCCATCGGCCGGCGCCGGTTCAGCTTTCGTGGCTCGGCCATGGTCACACCACCGGGTTGGCCACCATCGATGCCATTTTGATGGACGATGCCACCGCGCCGCCCGGGTGCGAGTCCTGGTTCACCGAGGCGGTGGTGCGCCTGCCCGGCGGTCGCCTCTGTTACGCCCCGCCCGACGACGCGCCGGCAGTGGCGCCTCCGCCCTGCCAGACCCGGGGCATCGTAACCTTCGGCAGTTTCAACAATCTGGCGAAGGTCACGCCGGCGGTGCTGGGGCTGTGGGTCCGGGTGCTGGCCGCGGTCCCCGGTGCCCGGTTGCTCCTGCGTTGGAAAAGCCTCGCCGATGAGGCGGAGCGAACCCGATTGCGCACGGCCTTCGTCGCCGCCGGGGGCGACGGCGCACGGCTTGACCTGCACGGGGCGTTGCCGCACCGGGAACTGCTGGCCGCCTACGGCGAAATCGACATCGCCCTCGACCCCTTCCCGTTCGGCGGCGGTCTGACCTCGTGCGAGTCGCTGTGGATGGGTGTGCCGGTGATCACCTGGCCCCAGGCGCGGCCCATGTCGCGCCAGACCCTGGGACTCCTCACCGGGCTCGACCTGGCCGGTGCGCTGGTCGCCGACTCGGCCGAGGCCGGCATCGCCCTGGCCGCGGTTCTCGCCGCCGCACCCGACCGGCTGGCGGCGCTGCGGGCAGGGTTGCGGCCCCGGATGGCCGCGTCGCCCTTGTGTGACGGCGCACGGCTGGCGGGCGGGTTGGACGCGGCTTACCGACAGTTCTGGCGGCGCTGGTGCTGGTCGGCGTCAGGTGCCCAGGGGCTTTTGCATCAGCCACCTGATCGACCCGACCGCGGTAGCGAAGATAACCGGCCCCCGTTACCTGCTTCATCTCGGTCACCTCCGATTGAAGCCGGACAAGCGGCCGACTGCGCCCCGCCCGGTATCGACCCCGGAATGGAGTTGAAAAGCATATTCCGTCGCTAACTGATATAAATCCTCCGATGCGACCGCAGCTCCCGTTCAGAAGCCCTTACCTGCCGCCAAGGTCATCGTCCGCCCCGGCACCACGATCCTTTATCCTTGGTAATTCCGAAGAACCATGACCGGTCGCCCCGCCAAATAAGTTTCATGTGAAATTCTATTGAAATTCTCGCAAAATTCGGGCAGATCGCATGGGCATCGCCACTGTCCTGAAACAGCGGCGGCGGGTGGCCGGCGGCGGCACGAACGAAGCACCCGATACGGCGGAGATACGGCGAGCAGGAGGAGTGGGCGGTGTCGATCAAGGCGAAACTAACGCTGGTGCTGGCTGGGCTACTGCTCGTGGTGATTGCTCAAGGGTTTTTCGCCATCAGCCAGGTCGGGCTCATCGGTGATCACACCGGGCAAATCCTTGAGGCTTCGTTACCCGAAATCGGCGTCGCCGGCGGGCTTAACGACGACACCATGAACATGCGCATTTTTGAAGCCGAGGCCATTTTTGCCACCACCGATAAGGAGGTTGCCGCGGCGTCCACCGAATTTAACCGGCTGGTCGCCGGCGTCGAAGAGAAAATGCCCCGGTGGCAGGTGCTGCTGGACAGCGATCAGGCCAAGGAAATCTTTCGCGACTTCAGTCGCGGATGGACCGACTACAAGACCTCCAGCGCCCGGGTGCTGGCCCTGGCCACGCAGAAAAAGACTGCGGACGCCATTGCTCTCTATAAAGAAGAAGAACCTACCTATAGCCTCGTTGGTGACGGCATCGACAAGGCGGTGGCTCTCGCCAACAGCGAAGCCGCCGAGCGGGGCGACGACGTGAGGGCGGTCCATGCCGAAACCAAAATGGCTATTCTGGCGGTGATCCTCGCGTCCCTGCTGGTGTCTCTGGCCTTTGGGCTGTGGCTGGCCCGGCAGATCACCCGACCCCTGGCGGCCATGTGTCATCTGGTCGGCGAGGTTGAGCGGACCGGTGATCTCTCTCTGCGGGCCGAGGTTTCCGGTAACGACGAATTCAGCCGAACCGGCCGGGCGCTGAACGGCTTCCTGGCGAATATGGAAGCGGTGCTCACCGACCTGAGGACGGTGATGACCGCGGTCGCCGCGGGCGACCTCACGCGATCGGTCCAGGTCAGAACGTCCGGCAAGCTGGCGCAGGATATCAAGGACAACGTCAACCGCTCCCTGGCGGCGCTAAGCGCGGCGCTTCGTGCCGTGACCGACAATATCTCTCAGGTTGCGGCGGCGACCGGTCAGGTCAGCGCCGCCGTCGGGCAGATTTCCGACGGTGCGTTGAATCAGCTCAATGCGGTCAAGCAGATTGCCGTCGGGATCAAGCAATCGGCGCACGCCATAGAAGAGGTGGCGGCCAATGCCCAGGCGTCCAGCGGTCACGCCCGAGAGGCGGCGGCGCTGGTCAGCGACGGTCGGGATAACGTGGCCGGCATGGTCCAGTCGGTCAGCGCCATTTCCGCCCGGGCGCGCGACATCTCGAAAATCACCGGCGTCATCGATCGCATCGCCAGCCAGACCAACATGCTGTCCCTCAACGCCGCGATCGAGGCGGCACGGGCCGGTGAAGCCGGCAAGGGCTTTGCCGTGGTGGCCGAGGAGGTGGGCAAACTTGCCGAGCATTCCGGGCGCTCGGTCTCGGAAATCAACGATCTGATCGAAACCGCGAGTGCCGAGACCATCACCGGCGTCGAAGCCGCGCGGGTGGTCGGCGACAACATCGACCGCATCGACCGGGTGGTCAGCGAAAGCGACCGGATGGCCGCGGCCATCGCCACCGCCATGCAGCAGCAGGCCGCGGCCATGGAAGAAGTCCGCGCCAACGTCGACAATCTCGCCCACATCGGAGAGACCAATGCCTCCGCCTCGGAAGAGGTCACGGCGACCATGGTCGAACTCGCCCGCCTGGCCGATCACACCAGGGCCGAAATCGACCGCTTCAAACTGGCCCCGGGCTCCGGCCCCGGCACGGTCGCGTTCGCCGCGGCGACGGATCCGACGGACGGCGCCGGCAGACGGGACTTCATGCCCTGGTCCGACAGCCTGCTGGTCGGCCATCCGGTGATCGACGCCGACCATAAGGGGCTGGTACAGTGCGTCAACGATCTCCACGAGGCCATGCGCTCGGGCAAAGGCAGTGCCGCGCTCGGAACCATTTTGCATGCCCTGGTCAAGTACACCGAAGAGCATTTTTCCCGGGAGGAGCAGATCTGGCAGACCGGCAACGTCCTGGCCCTGCCCCAACAGCGGCGCGCCCATGCCGAGTTTGTTCGGGAACTCCGCACCCTGCTGTCCCGCTTCGAAAAGGGCCAGACCAACATCAGCAGCGAGGTCATGAGTTTCCTCGGCGACTGGCTGAAACACCACATTCTGCGTTCCGACAAGGAAGCGGTCAGGACATTGAAATAACGCCGGGATTGAGGCAATGAGGGCGTCGCCCGCGGTTGCCCTGGATGGTCTCTCCCCGGGCCGGCCCGGGTCGCCGTCACGGCGCGATCGCACGCAAACAGGATCATCGTTCATGGTCAAATTCAGTCTGGCCGGATTGCACGCCAAGCTGCTGGCCCAATTCGCCGTCACCTTCGGGATGCTGGTCCTGATCGCCCTGGTCGCGGTAGAGCAACTGGACTCGTGCCTCATGGAGTCCCATCGGAGCGAGGTCATGTCCCTGGTGGACAGTGGCTACAGCATTGTCGCGGCCTACGGCGAAAAGGCCGCCCGCGGCGAGTTGTCCGAGGATGACGCCCGTCAGGCCGCCCTGGCGGCGGTCCGGGCGATCCGCTATCACGGCGGCGACTACCTGTGGATCAACGACTTTCAGCCCCGCATGATCATGCACCCGCAGCAACCGGCGCTGGAGGGGCAGGACCTTTCCACCTACCTTGACGCCGACGGCAAGCGACTGTTCACCGAAATGGTGGCGGTGGTGCGCAACGCCGGCTCCGGCTTCGTCGGATACAAATGGCTGAAGCCGGGCGGCGGCAGGGAACCGGTGGACAAGATTTCGTTCGTCAAGGGCTATGACCGCTGGCACTGGATCATCGGCTCCGGCGTCTATGTCGATGACGTCCACGATCAGGCCCGGCAGGTCTCCGGCGGCATCTTCGCCTTGCTGGCAATCACCCTGCTGGTGGTCGGTGCCACGTCCCTGCTGATCGGCGGCGGGGTGGCTCGCGCCGCAACCGACCTGAAGCAGACTTTGTTGAACGTCGAGGCCACCGGCAACCTCTCCCTTCGGGTCCAGGTGCGCGGCCGGGATGAACTGGGACAGGCCGGCACCGCGCTCAACGACTTTCTCGACGACCTTGAGCGGATGCTGACCGAGTTGAAGGACGTGATGTCCGCCGTCGCCGCCGGGGATCTGTCCCACCGGGTGCTGGCCGAAGCCCCCAGCAGGCTGGTGAACGATGTCAAGGAAAGCATCAATCGCTCCATCGATTCCCTGGCCGGCGTACTGGACACCATCAAGGGCAACATCCGCCAGATGGCCACCGCCGCCGATCAGGTGAATTTGGCCATCGGCCAGATTGCCGATGGCGCCCAGACCCAGGTCGGCGTGCTCCGGCAGATCGCGGCCAGCGTCCGGCAAACCTCGCGCTCGATCGAGGATGCGGCGTCCCGGGCCCAGGTGTCCAGCACCTGCGCCCGGGATGCCGCAGCAGCGGTCACCGACAGCCGCAACGACGTGGCGGCGCTGGTGGACCTGACCAGTACCATTTCCACCAACGCCATGGAGGTCGCCCGGATCGCCGAAATCATCGAGCGCCTCGCGGCCCAGACCAACCTGCTTTCCCTTAATGCGTCGATCGAAGCGGCGCGCGCCGGTGAAGCGGGCAAGGGCTTTGCCGTGGTTGCCCAGGCCGTTGGCAAGCTCGCCGAACAATCGAGTCAATCGGCCACCGAGATCGCCTCCCACAACGAAAAAGCCTTTGCCGAAACCATGCGCGGAGTCCAACTGGCCCAGTCGGTGGACGACGGGATGGCCCGCATCGCCGGGACCACCGAGGAAAGCGATCGGATGGCCGCGGCCATCGCCGCCGCGATGGACCAGCAAACCGTCGCGGTCAACGCCATCGGCGCCAATATCGAAAACCTCTCCCGCATCGGTGAAAGCAACGCCACCGCCGCAGAAGAGCTGACCGTAACCATGATCGAACTGGCGCGGCTGGCCGATCACACCCGGACCACCATCAATGCGTTCAGGCTTTAGAGCAATGGCGCCAGCGGTGGCCGTCACGACGCTGTCAGGGGAGTGGCGTAAATCATGAAGGATATCTCGGTCCGTACCCGGCTTTTCCTGGCCTTCGGCCTGATGGTGGTGCTGGCTCTCGGCCAGGGACTGTTCGCCATCTCGCAACTGGGGGTGGTGACGGGACATCTTGGCGAGGTCGCCTCGGACTGGCTGCCCGGCGTCACCGCGCTCAATCGCATGGTGCAGGAGTTCGGAGTCTATCGTCGTGCCGAAGCCCGGCTGCTGCTGGTGCATACCGATGACGACGTGGTGGGCCAACTCAAGCGCATGAAGGAAGCGGAGAGCAAGGCCGACGACGATCTTCGTATCTACGCGCCACTGGCCCGGTCGGAGCAGGAACGGCGCACCCTTGCGGACATCACCGGTGCCTGGGATCAGGTCCGGCGTGGCGGAAAGATCACCGAAGATCTGCTTGCTCAGAAGAAGCCGGCCGATGCCGTGAGCTACTATCTCACCACCGGCGGCGACAACTTCCAGCGGTTGGAGGCCGCAACCGCCGCCGCGGTCGCCCTGAACGACGCGGGCGGCAAAGAGGAGTCGCGACAAGGCACAGACAGCGCGGCCAATGCCCGGGTCGCGGTACTGGCGGTCATGTTGCTGACTGCGGCGCTGGCAATGGTCATTGCCGCCGTGCTGGCCAGGATGATTCTGACCGGTCTTTCCCACCTGCGCCTGGGAATCGACGACATTCAGCAGTCGGGGGACCTGTCCCGACGGGTGACGATCCGTCAACGTGACGAATTCGGTCAGACCGCCGAAGCCTTCAACGCCCTGATGTCCGAAACCGACGCGGTGGTCCGGGCGGTTAACGAGGTTATGGCCCGGGTCGCCGCCCGGGACCTGTCCGCCCGGGTTCTGGTTGCCGCCCGGGGCGATGCCGGACGCCTCAAGAACAACCTTAACAACTCCCTGGAAGAACTGTCCCGGGTCCTGCGCACCGTGATGGGCAATGTCCGGCATGTGGCGGTGGCCACCGGCGAAGTGAGCACCGCCATCGGCCAGATTTCCGACGGCGCCCAGGGGCAGTTGCACGCCGTGAAACAAATTCTGGCCGGCGTCCGGCAGTCTGCGGCAGCCATCGAAGGAGTCTCGGCCCATGCCCGGCTGTCCAGCGATCAGGCCCGCCACGCCGCAACCCTGGTGGCCGCAGGCAGTGAGAATGTCTCGGGCATGGTCTCGTCGGTGAACGCGATCGCCGCCAACACCCGCAGCATTTCCAAGATTACCAATGTCATCGGCCGCATCGCGACCCAGACCAACATGCTGTCCCTGAATGCCGCCATCGAAGCGGCACGCGCCGGAGAGGCCGGCAAAGGCTTCGCCGTGGTCGCCGAAGAGGTCGGAAAACTGGCCGATCATTCGGGCAAATCGGTGGACGAGATCAACACCCTGATCCGGCAGGCCTCGACCGATGCGGCCCAGGGTGTCGACAGTGCCCGGGCGGTGGGGGGAAGCATCGACCGCATCGCCACCGGGGTCAGCGAGGCCGACCGCACCGCCGCCGCCATCGCCGCGGCCATGGAGGAGCAATCGGCTTCGGTGGAACAGATTCGCGCCAGGGTCGAAGACCTGTCGCGCATCGGCGAAACCAACGCCGCCGCCTCGGAACAGGTGGCGGCCACCGTCGTCGAACTGGCGCGCCTCACCGGTCAAACCGGGGCCGAAGTCGAGCGATTCACATTCTGACGAGACCGCCCCTCCCTCCCTCCCTCCCCCGGGCTGCACGAAAGGATGGAACCCATGCGGGTCCTGGTGTTCGAGGTGCGAAGCCGGCTCTACGCCCTGCCGGCCGATGCCATCCGGCATGTGGACGAGGTCTCGGAGGTCACACCGCTGCCCTTCGTTCCCCGGCATGTGGATGGTCTGGTCGCACTCGGCGGCAAGGTGCTGCCCCAGATCGATCTCGGCGCCCTGCTGACCTTGCCCGGAGAAAACCAGGGTCCGGGCCAGCTCTTGGTTCTTGCCACCGGCGAGACCGAATGCGCCCTGCGGGTCGGTGCCGCCTGGCGGATGCTCCCGGTCGCCGACGCCGATATCGCCCCGGTGGGCGCCTTGGCCGGCGATGACAGCGGCGCCTTGGCCGGCGATGACAGCCCGGATGTCGACGACAGCGGGCTTCGGGACCGGCTGGCCGGAGTCTTCCGCCATCAGGACCGTTCGGTGTTTCTGCTGCGCCCGGAGCGGATCGGGCTGGACGGCGTCGCCGCGGCGTCGCCAGCCACCGGGCACGCCCCGTCGGTGATGCTCGGCGAGATCGAGGACGGCGAGCCCGCCGCCGGCCGCGGGGCACCCGAAGAGACCCTTGCCACCCTCGCCGTGAGGGTCGGCAAGGAACGCTATGCCTTTCCTTTACTGCGGGTTGTCGAGGTTTACGTCGACGACGCACTCACCCCGTTGCCCGATGCCCCGGACTATGTCGCGGGCATCTCCGTGCTGCGCGACCAGCCGCGGCTGGTGATCTCCCTGTCCCGGCTGCTCGGGATGCCGGCAACCGGGGCCGAAACCAGCATGGTGGCGACAACCGCCCGGGGCCTGCCGGTGGTATTCCAATGCGGTGCCCTGACCGGCATCCGGCGGTTCGCCCTGAGCCGGCGGGAGGCCACCGGCGAATCCGCCGCCGGCATCGACAGTTTTCTGATCGGCGACGACGGCGCGGTGACCATTTTGCTGGAGCCGGACAACCTGATCACCGACCAGGCGGTACGGCGCCTGCGCGCCTTCCTGCCCCGCACCCGGACCGGGGGCGAGAGCCCGGCGGCGACGCCCGAGGCGGAACGCCGGATGCTGCTGGTTCGGGCCGGTACCGAGACTTGCGCCATCGATATCGGTGGCGTCGATCGGGTCGCCGACTACACCCCGCCCACCGGGTTACCGGCCAGGACCGGTCTCTGTGTCGGCATGACCGAGATCGGCGGCCGCGTGTTGCCCACCGCCGACCTGGGACTGGCTTTTGGCGCGGCGCTGGGAGAGGGCGCCGGGGCCTGGGTGGTGGTCCGCACCGGCCGGCCCGACGGCTTTGGCCTTTGGGCGCTGGCGGTGGAAGCGGTGGAGCGGTTGGTCCGGATCCCCCAATCGTCGATTCTGAGCGCACCCACCGGCCGCCTGTTCTGCGGCGTCGGACGGGTGGGCAACCGGCTGGTCAACATCCTCGACGTGAGCGCCCTGGAAGGGGTGCCCGACAACAAGGACGCGCCGGAAACAACCGAAGAGCGTGTCGCGTGATGAAACCGATCCGGCTGCTGATCGCCGACGACTCCGGCTTCATGCGCATCGCCGTGCGCAAGATGGTGGCGATCGACCCCGAAATCGAAGTCGTCGGAGAGGCGCGCAACGGCCTTGCCGCGGTCAATCTGGTTCGTGAACTGAAGCCCGACGTGATCACCATGGACGTGGAGATGCCCGAGCTTGACGGCGTCAGCGCCACCCGGATGATCATGGCCGAACGGCCGACACCGGTGATCATGCTCAGCAGCCTGACCCAAAACGGTGCCAGGATCACCCTGGAGGCGCTGGAAGCGGGCGCAGTTGACTTCATTTCCAAGTCGTCGAGCTTCGTTCAACTGGATATCGTCAAGGTCGACCGGGAACTGCGCGAGAAAATCCGCTACTGGGGACGCCAGCCGACGAGGTCGGGCGCGGCCTGGGCCAGCACTCCCGGACCGGGCACCCCTGCCCCATCCGCCCTGGCCGTTTCATTCGCCGCCACCGCAGCCGTGCCTCTTCCCGAAACGCCGCGGCTGCGGCCGGGCAAGGCGCCGAGGTCGGTGGATCTGGTGGTGGTCGGGGTATCCACCGGCGGACCGAAGACCTTCCCCCTGTTGTTGAAGGCGTGTGGCAGTCTGCGCTGCCCGATGGTGGTGGCCCAGCACATGCCACCCTACTACACCGCCAGCTTCGCCGAGCACCTCAACCGGGAAACCGGCCTCGACGTTGCCGAAGGCGTCGACGGCATGGTATTGAGCCCCGGGCGGGTGGCTATTATTCCGGGTGGCAAAGACGGGGTCATCGGCTACGGCATCGGCGGGAACAAACTTCTCAATATTCGCATCGTTCGCGAGGCCCCGATCCATCCCAGCGCCGATGTTCTGTTCGAATCCGCCTTGCGGGTCAGCGAGTCCCCGGTGGCGGTGGTTCTGACCGGCATGGGCAGCGACGGCACCCGGGGCAGCCGGGGATTTTCCAGCCGCGGCCTGCCGGTCCTGGTCCAGACGCCCGCCTCCTGCATCGTTGGGGGCATGCCCCAGGCGGTCATTGACAATGGCCTGGCGTCGTCCATTCTCTCGATCAGTGAAATCGGTGCCAGACTGCGCGAATGGTGCAATAACTAAGAATTGCGCCTGGTTCACATTGCTTTTGGTTTTAAGAAAGGGTTCCAAAAATGGCGAAGACGGTAATGGTTGTTGACGATTCCTTCATGATGAGAACTCTTATCGCCGATATCGTCAAGGCCGACCCGGATCTCTCGGTGATTGGCGAGGCCGAGAATGGCAAGGTCGCGCTGGAGAAGGTCGGCAAGCTGACGCCCGACGTGGTCCTGCTCGACATTGAAATGCCCGAGATGAACGGCCTCGAAGCCCTGAAGCGGATCAAGCTGTCGAGCAAGGCCAAGGTGATCATCATCTCTTCGGTGGCCCAGGTCGGCTCGACCCAGGCCATCGAAGCGCGCCGTCTCGGGGCGTCCGACGTGATCGCCAAGCCATCGGGCTCCATGAGCCTCGACATCGCCGCCAAGAAGGGCAGCGACATCGTCAAGGCCGTTCGCCGCGCCTGCGGATTGCCGCCGGCGTAGCGGACACCGGCAGAACCGCATCTGGGTACGCGGGGCCGGAACCGCCGGCCGGATCCGGGAGCCGTGGCCGCCCGCCGGTTGCCGGCAGGAACCCCCCGCGCTCAAGACCAGGCGATGATCCCGACGTGTCGCCCCGGCGACAGATCCCGACGTGTCGCCCGGCCGGCGACAATGGAGCGTAACCCGATGTCCGATCTGGCGGAAACCTTGTGGCGGGAGTTTGCCGCCGAAACCGAAGAGCATTTCGAGATCATCGAGCCGTTGCTGGTGGCCGCCGAGACCCAGGCGGTGGTCGCCGCCGACATCGCCCAGTTGTTCCGCTCCTTCCACTCGGTCAAGGGCCTGTCCAGGGCCATGGATTTGAAGGGGATGGAGGAAGTGTCCCATCACGCCGAGAACGTGCTGGGACTGGTCCGGGAAGGCACCTGCCCCCTGGATGCCGGGTTGATCGCGCTGCTGCTCCAGGCCGTGGACACCCTGAAGGGACTTCGGGAAGCCGCCGTGACCGAGCGCCGCAACGCTCCGGTCCCCGACGGGCTGATCGACCGGTTGGAAGCCGCCTTCACCGCCCGATCATCGCGCCATCCCCAACCGGACTCCCGACCGGTCGCGTCGGCGCCGGCCACCGCCCGGCCTCCGGTGGACCGGCCCCGGGAAGCGCCCGGGGAAACCGCCGACGAGCCGTCAGAGGAGGCAGACGCCGGGTCTTCGCCGCCGCTCGCCGACGATGCCGACATGCTGCGCTACTACGCGGAAATGGTCAGCGAGCATCTACCGGCCATCGCCCGCTGCGCCACCGCCGAGATGAACGACCCTGCGGTCAGGCAGGCGGCAATCGAAGCCATCGACACCCTGTTGCATGCCACCGAGGTCATGGGGTTTCTCGGCCTCGCGGTATCCCTGGCCAACCTGCGGGCCTGCCTGGGGCAGGAACCGGCCGAAGACACCAGGCGTCTGGTGATCGAAACCCTGGGGCGCCTGCGAACCGACTTCGAACTGATCGAACGGGAGTCCTCGGCGGAAATCGCCGGCCAGGGGCTGGCCGACCAGTTGGGCGGCGCCTTGCAAACCGAGGTCAACCAGCTCGTCGGGTCGATGCTTGAGGTGCTCGAACGCTTTTCCGCCGGCCCCGTCCAGGCCGCCGCCAGCGACGAGGCGCTGGCCGAAGAACTGGCCATACTGAGCCGCGCCGCCTGCACCTTCTTCGTCTTCCTCAATCTCCATCAGTCTTCGCGTCTGCTGCTGATGGTCGAGGACGTGTTCACGCGGGTTGCCAACCACGAGATGCACGTCTATCCCGAGCTGCTGGGTCTGGTCGGCGAAGTGTGCCGGCTGGTGGCCGGTGTCTCCGAATCGGGCGGACGCTGGCGCGATCTCGAGGCACGGGTCGCCGACGAGGTGCTGGACCGCTTCCGCCAGGCGGTGTTGGTGGGCACCCGGCACACCGAGGGACAGGACCCGGTCTCGGCGCTGAAACGGGTGCTGGCCAATTACGACATCAGCCCGGAACTGGTCGAGATTCTTTCGTCGGAAAACATTCAGGAACTGGTTGCCGCGGTGCGCGGCGGCCGGACCCAGCTCTACGAAATCACCGCCCATCTGGAAAGTTCCGAATCCCTGGCCCTGGCCTTCGTCGCCTGGGTGAGAAGCGAGACCACCCCGATTACCAATCGCACCGTGTTCATCGACGGCACCACCTGGTTCGAATTCCTGGTGGTGTCGGAGTTGGAGCCGGTAGCGGTCGGTGCGCGCATCCGGGCGCTCGACGACACCGGCCGACTGATTCGCATGCGCTCGTGCCAGGCCCGGGAGGCCGCGGAGGCCCCGGTTCCGGGAACGCCCGGTCTGTCGGCAACCTCTCCCGCCTCGCCGCAGGCCCCGCCCGCAGCCGGGGGCCCGCGTCCCGGGCGCAGTCCGGGCGGGGAGCCGGAAGGCCCGGGGCGCGGCGCCGGCGGCGGCGGCAAGGGCGGGAATGTGCTGCGGGTCCGTGGCGAGACCGTGGACCAGCTCATGGCGCAAATCGGCGAGATGGTCACGATCAACAACATGATGCACACCCTGGCGCGCAGCGGCGCCATCGACAGCGCATTCGCCGGTCTGCGCGACATCCTCGGCCGGAGCGGCAACGACGAGGCCAGCCGCTGCCTCCAGACCCTCGAGCAAGGCTGGTCCACCTTCCTCAGGGCCGACGAGCAACTGGGCAGCGCCATGGCCCACCTCCAGGACGCCACCATGGAGTTGCGGGTGGTGGCCATCGACACCCTGTTCAACCGCTTCCCCCGGATGGTGCGCGATATCGCCCAGGCCCAGGGAAAGCAGGTCCGGCTGAAGACCTCGGGTGCCGAGGTTCGCATCGACAAGGGCATGGTCGACCTGTTGCTGGATCCGTTGATGCACATGGTGCGCAACGCGGTGGACCACGGCATCGAAAACCCGGAGCGGCGGCAGGCCGCGGGCAAGTCGCCGGTGGCGACGCTGCATCTTGCGGCGGTCAGCCGGGGCAACCGGGTGGAGATCGAGATCACCGACGACGGCAGCGGCATCGATGTCGAGCGCATCCGCCGGAAGGCGGTGGATCGCGGCCTGGTCGGGGCGGCGGAGGCGGCACGGCTGAGCAGCGGGGACGTGATCGATTTCATCTTCGCCCCGGGCTTCTCCACCGCCGAGCAGGTCAGCGAAACCTCCGGCCGGGGTGTCGGCATGGATGTTGTGCGCACCAACGTCCTGCGCCTGGGCGGGCAGATTTCGGTCAACACCCGGCCCGGACAGGGCACCACCGTCCTTCTGCAACTGCCCTTGTCGGCAGCCATCCAGCGGGTCCTGATGGTCGAAGTCGCCGGGCGGATACTGGCCATCCCCGAGCGGTTCCTGTCGGAGATACACGAGGTCGACGCCGACAGCTATCAACTGGTGCGCGGTCGTCCGGCAATCCTCTTGCGCGACAAGTATCTGCCGGTGTTCCGTCTCACCGATTTGTTGGGTTTCACCCAGGTCGGAGAAAATGAATCGTGCTTTACCCGGCGACCTTTGGTGGTTCTGGCGCGTGGACGTCAGCGAATCGGTGTCGAGATCGAACGGTTGCACCGACGGCAGGAATTGTTCATCAGGGAAATCCATCCTCAGCTTGCGGCAATTCCCGGTGTCGGTGGAGCCTCAATTTCCGGGGACGGTAAGGTGGTGCTGATCGTGGACGGTGACGACCTGTTTGGTCTTGCCGAGAGTGCCGCCACCACCGGCCTCGCGGTTCAGTAATCGGGGGAACAGGCATGACCGGGCCTCCGAGCACCGGCATCCCGCCCCCGAGGAGCACCGGGTTCCGAACAGGCTTTTTGCTGATGATCTAACTATACCCTTTCATAGACAATCATGGTCTGATATACGCTTGGCATGAAGTTATCCGAGTGGGCCAAACGGCAGGGGATCACGTACAAGACGGCATGGCGCTGGTTCAAAGCCGGCGCTCTGCCGG